>Ga0371490_1000077_pt1 | contig 117665 bp, 105 predicted proteins | sample MB2SIPfraction_FD_207959 | JGI IMG/M metagenome (GOLD analysis project Ga0371490, IMG submission 207959) | Lab enriched peat soil microbial communities from McLean, Ithaca, NY, United States - MB28FN SIP fraction | ecosystem: Environmental > Terrestrial > Soil > Wetlands > Peat | place: USA... | reverse complement strand
CTTCCTGCACGATGCGCACCACCGCGTGCGTATCCGGCTCCACTTCGATAAGCCCGTGATAAGCCGTGGTAATGTGCAGCTTGCCCTGCTCCACCGCGATCTGGAAGTGGGAACGGTCGAGCCGCACGTGATACTTAAACGCCATCACGCGCTTGCCGCGCAGGGTGCCCCAGTGGTCCCACTCGAAGCGGGCTTCGGTGGAGGGCTCGAAGATCTCGCGCATCATGCTGCCGAACTCGCCGAACGCTTTCGAGCCGCCGACTTTCTCGTAATCCTGGTTCACGATGGCGTTGTTCATCAGCACCACCGTGTACTTCTCCTTCTTCTCGAAATAGCTGAGACGGATCTGCAGCGTATCGAGCGCCTGCCAGCGCGGGCTGCCGTCGACCGGGCCGCCGTACTTGGTGCCAGGCAGAGGCGCACCGAAGCGGCGCGTCACTTGCGTGCAAATGAAGTCGGGCAGGGTGTCGCTGTAATTCAAAGCGTATTCGCGCACATCGTCCAATATGGCTGCCTGTTCCTCGGAGGTGGGCGGCGGGATGGGCTTCGGCTTGAGCGGCGGCGCGACCGCCGTGGCGACTGGCAGCGACGCGCTTTCCGCCGCCAGCCTTCGCAGCGCCAGCAGCGTTTTCGGGCCGATTCGCATGTCGCCCTGGAAGTCTTCGATCTGGCGCTCGTCCAGTCTTTCGCTGAGCTTCACTTTTTCCAGGTACGCCGCCATCTCACGGTCGGACATGGTGCCCTGCTTGAGCATGGGCGCGGACGATTCGAGGAATTGCCGCAACTTCGCAACCGACATGGTCTGCGCCGAAGCGGCCAGACACACCGCGAAGAAGGCCGCGAGCAAACGGGAACCCATACGCCTTCATTTTCGCATGGCGCGTTCCGCGCAGATGCGCGCGAGGCGTGTTGCGTGCCGCTCACGCTGTGCCAGGCAGTGCCGGGCGTGCCATCTACGCCATTCGTGGCCGGCAGGTTCCTTGCCCCGCTCAACTGCTACACTGGCGTTTCAGAGAGAGGGATCTGTTTTGACCGACCGTGCCGCCTTCGCATTTCTCCTGCTTGCCGCTGCGGCGCTGCCGTCGCAGATCCGCGCGCAGGATGCGCCGCCGGGAGATCTTGCACCAAAGCCCGCGCCAGCGGCCGCGCCCGAGCGCGAAGTGTCGTGGAAACAGTTGCCTGGCAATTTCCTCAGCGATCAGAAGAACATCTGGCTGTTTCCGGCGCACTTGCGCCATCGGTCCGCGCTTCTTCCAGCGCTCGCCGTGGTCGGCGTGACGGTTGCACTGGTGGTGGGAGTCGACCCGATAGAAGGGCGGTATTTCCGCGATAGCACGACTTACCTCGGCTTCAATCGCGTGGTCTCGGGCAACAACGCATCGATCGGGATGGCGCTGGTTCCAGTCTCATTCTACGCGGCGGGGCTGATCCGCAAGGATGACAAATCGAAGAAGACGGCGCTGCTGGCGGCCGAAGCGGTAGCCGATTCCGAGCTCGTCACCATCGTTATGAAGGACATCGACCGGCGTCTCAGGCCCGCCGTGATCGGCCTGCACGGCAATTATTCCGACACCTGGTTTCAAAGCGGCGGGCCGTGGCTGCGCGGCCAAGGCAGTTTCCCCTCCGGTCACACCATCGCCGCGGCCTCCATCGCCACCGTGGTGGCCCGCCGTTACGGGCGCGAGCACCGCTGGGTTCCGTACGTCGCTTACGGCTTGACGGGGTTGGTGGGATTCTCGCGGATGACGTGGTCGTCGCATTTCCTTTCCGACGTGTTCGTGGGTGGCGTATTTGGGTACTCGATCAGCCGCTTTGTGGTGTTGCGACAATAGTCTATGGGATTGCGTCTCGTCGCGCGTGACGCGAGGGCGAGGCATGCCTCGCCCCTACAACGGAATCGTAGGGGCCGGGCACGCCCGGCCCGGCTCGGCCGCGGGCTGAGGGCCATCCTGGGTTGTCTGCTGCTGGCCGCGTGGCTTGGCTGCGGAATCCTGCGCGCGCAGTTGACGCTGGGCCGTATCGAGGGTGTAGTCCGCACCGATGCCGGCAGCGCTGTGCCTGCGGCCAGCGTGGTGATCGAGGGCGGGGGCATGCGATTGCTTAAGCGCGCCGACGGCGCTGGCCAATTCGCGCTTGCGCTGCCGTACGGCCGTTACCGCATCTCGCTTGAAGGAGATCGGAAGTCCGCGCGATCGGTCGATGTCGTCCCGCGTGAAACCCTCCGCCTCACTCTGGTGGTCACGCCGGGCGCGCCGTTTCGCCTGGAGCGCACAACCGCCGCCGAGGCAGGTGAGTGGAACGGCGATCCTGGCGCTCACGTCTATCCGGAAGGCTTTTCGCTCGCATCGGCTCTGTTTACGCGCGAGCCCGGCACTGTGACCGAGCCGCTCGATTTCACCGGCCTCGCCGACAACCGGCTCGCCGTCATCTCCCAGCGTGGCTTCTCCTGGACCGATACCGCGTTCCAGTTCAACGGCCTCGATGCTGGTGACGATTACCAGCCGGGGCGCCCACAGATTCTTCCCGATACGGATGCGCTCGAAGCAACCGTCGTGCGCAGCGCGTTTGCCCTGACGCCTTCGCCGGCATATGGCGCCGAGGTCGGCGTGTTCCCGGCGCAGGCCGGCGAGTCCTGGCACGCCGCCATCTCGAGCGCCGGAACCGCGAGTGCGCTGGCTTCGAACAATCTGCCCCCGCCCGCCAGCCGCGGCGCAGTCACGCAGTCCGAACAGTACGATTGGTTCACCCGCGACCACGCCGATCTCGGCGGCCCGCTCACCCGTTGGGCCGACATCTTTGCCTCCGGCTCCGGTCAATGGGCCGCGCAGGCCGCGCCGCTAGGCGCGCCCGGCACCAGCCAGAACAGCCGCCTGTTGTTCGGCAACGCGCTCGGACACGTGCGCGCCGGCGCGCACGACCGTTTCGACGCTCTCTATAGCGGCTCGCGCATCGATCTCGCCGGATGGACCGAGCCGGCCGGCATGGAGGCTCTCGCCGCGCGGCGGCTCTCGCCCGAGTTTGTGCTGCCGGACGGCATCGCCGGCCTGAACGAGACCGATCACTTGGATTTCGTCCAGGTCGGCTGGACCCATGTCTGGGCTGCCAGCACGGCCGGCACGCTGCAAGTTCGCTACGGAGACTCGTTCGCGCACCTCGATACCACCCCCGCCGTGGTCACGCCCATCAATCAGAGCAGCATTGAGCTCGCCGGTGGCGCGGTGACCGGAGAGCCGCCGCTCACCAATCTTGCCGTGCGCGCGCGCCAACAAATCGCGGCTGCGTGGGAACCTGGCATCGTCACGCTGGCGGGCGCGCGCCATCAGTTGACGGCCGGCGGCGGGCGGCGGATTTCGTCGCCGCAGAACCGCTACCGCACGCCTTCCGATCTGAATCTGATTACCGCCGATGGCGTACCCGCAGAGGTGGTCGAGTTCAACACGCCGCTCGACTCGCGCGAGCGCATCGCGTCCACATCCGCCTGGATCACGGACCACGTGAGTCTTGCGCGCAGGCTCACGCTGGACCTCGGCATGATGGCCGATTCTTCGCGCGGCGGCATTCCCGCGCAATCCAGCCCCTTCGGATTCTACACGCCCGCGCGGCAGTTCGCGGCGCAGCCCGGCCTCATCGCGTGGAACAGCGTGTCGCCACGCGCGGGTCTTGCGTGGCAGGTGCCGCACGCCCGCGGCCTGGTCTTGCGCGGGGCGTTTTCCCGCTTGTACGCGCCGCTGGCCGGCCGCTTTCTCGATTACGGCAACCCCAACAGCCTGGGCGGGAGTGTATATCAATGGAACGATCTGAATGGCGACGGATGGTTTGAGCCGGGCGAGCAGGGCGCGCTGCTGGCGCGCTTTGGCGGGCCGTACTCGTCCATTTCCCCCTCCTTGCGCCGCCCCTATGCGGACGAATGGAACGTGGGTGCGGAAATGCCGCTGCCGCTCTCGACGCTGGCTTCCATCCACCTTTTCCGGCGCGATGAGAAAGACCGCCTCGCCGCCATCGATACTGGTGTGACGCCACAAGATTTTACCCCGGTAACCATCATCGACCCCGGCCCCGATGGCATCCCCGGCACTTTCGACGACCAGCAGCTAACCGTTTATGCGCAGAACGCCGCCACCCTCGGCCATGATCGATATCTGCTCACCAACCCGCCCGGCTTGCGCTCGCTCAATTCCGGCGTGAACGCGCAACTGCGTATCGCCTGGCGCGGCGTCACCGTTTCGGCTTCCTTCGTGGCGGAGAAATCGTACGGTGGGTCCAATCCCGGCAACGCCGTCTTCGAGAACGATCCCGGCGTGGTGGGCGCGCTCTTTTCCGATCCCAATGCGGACATCAACGCGACCGGCCGCGCCTTCACCGACCGCGCTTTCACCGGTAAGATCGAGGCGTTATATCGCCTGCCCGCCCGCTGGGGCGGTGTCCAGGTTTCCACCGTCGCCGATTACACAGATGGCCTGGCATTCGCCCGCATGTTGCTGGTCATGGGATTGCCGCAAGGCCCGTTCCTGGTGGCCACCACGCCGCGCGGCAGTCCCGGCGGCGGCAATCGCGCGCAGCACGTCGAGAACTGGAACCTGCGCCTCAGCCGCGAGTGGCCGCTCAAGTTCGGGCGAATTGCGGCCGTCGCGGATCTGCTCAATGCGACCAACGCAGACCTCACAATTCAGCAGGAGGATCTGACCGGACCGGCTTTCAACTTGCGCTTACCGATCGCTATTGAGCCGCCCCGGTTTGTGCGGTTCGAACTTCGATACCGGTTCTGAACCGTGGCGCGGGCTGTCAAGCCTGCTGTGTCGAGACTCATCTCGACATTTGTTTTTGTTCTTGATGCGCGCGCCGCTCTCCGTGACCAAGAAAAGCCGGGACGACTCTCGGCTCTGCAGGCTGGACGGCCTGCGCCACGCGTTCTATTGCGTGACGTACATGGTTGGACCGTTGCTTTCGACGCCGCCGACCGTGATTACCACCGGGTATGCACCGGTGCTCAGGCCAACCGGCACAGTAATGTTGGCTTGGTCCAACCCCACCCAACCGGGCGCCAGACCAAGGAACTGGATAGTCGAGGTCCAGCCGCTGATGGTGGCGGTCGCGCTCGAAAACAGCGTGGAGTAGGATAACTGGCTCAGGGACGCGGCCGCGCCGTCGGCCGGCTGGTTGGTGACGCGACCGATGCCGGTCAAATAAATCTGGGCGACGCTGCCGGTCTTGGCGGGATTGGCCGGGCCGTTGACGGTGTTGTCCTGGTTCAGCAAAATGGCCTGGCCTCCGCTTTGCACAATATAGGGTGCGGTCTGCGCCACCTGGAAACTCACCTGGCCGCTGGAGCCGCAAGCGCTATTCACCACCATCGCCGCCGGGCCTGATCCGATCTCAAACGGCAGTTGGATGTTGATCTGGCCCGAACTGGCGAAGTACATGGGCGCATTAATGCCGTTCACGCTCACCGACACGCCGGCCAGGGAGGTTGGCAGCGGGAATCCGCTGGAAGATTGCGTGAAAGGCGCCAGGCCGGTTCCGTAAATGCTCACCACCCCGCCAGGCGCCGCCGGTCCAGCCATTCCGTTGTTGGCAATGCCGCCGGGCAAGATGTCGGGAACTCCGCCGCCCGCCGCGATCTGGGCCACGAATGCGTCCGGCGCGCCGCCGGGGTAAGCCGCCGTGACGGTTCCGCTGGTGGCGGGGAGGTTGGTCGAGTCCGTAATCCCGGCCACCACCAGCCCGGCTGCGCAGTTCAGCGCTACGGCAGTGCCGGAATCCCCATAATTGGTGCTCCCGGCGGGCAAGGACGCCGCGGCATTGCCGCCCAGGTAGCTGGAAAACAGCAGGCCGGCCCCCGACGCGTTCAGGCCGGCCACGAAGGCGTTGGCGATGCCCGCAGAGGCCTGGTTGGTGTCTTGGAATGCGTCGCTGACGGGGAAATTGGTGGAAGTGGTGCTGCCTGTAACGTAGGCGTTGCCAACCGAATCGATTGTAATGGCATTAGCGACATCGGCGCCGCTGCCTCCCAGGTAGGTCGAGTAGAGAAGCGACGACCCGCTGCCGGCCAGCCGCGTGACGAAGGCGTTGCTGCCGCTGCTGCCGCTGCCGCTATACGTGGCTTGATACGCGCCAGGGCTCGGAGAAACCGGAAAATTGGACGAACTTGTGCCGCCGGCGATGAATGCCGCGCCACTCGAATCGACCGTGATTCCGTTGCCGATATCGTTCCCGCTGCCGCCCAAATATGTGGAGTAGACCAGCGTGCCCGTGCTGGGAGCGATCTTGGCGACGAAGGCGTTCGTTGTGCCTTTGAGCGTGGATTGAAAGGGGCTCCCAGCCGTTGGAAAGTTGGCGGAAGTCGTAGATCCGGTAACGAATGCGTCGCCGCCGGCATCCACCGCGATGGCAATGCCGTTATCGACGCCGGTGCCGCCCAGGTACGTCGAGTAGATCAGGCTGCCCGCCGCGCTGAACTCCGCGACGAAGGCGTTGGCCGGGCCGCGCAGCGCGGTCTGTGCCGGAGCCGTTCCGCCCGTGGTGCCAACCAGCAGATCTGGAGAACTGGTGGTTCCCACCAGGTAGACGTTCTCGCTCGAATCGAGCGCCAGCCCGTAGAATATATCGGTTCCCGATCCGCCAAAATAGTGGGAAAAAATCACGGCCGAGGCCGTATTGTTGAGCTCCATGACAAAGCCGTCCACGCTATAGCCGGCGTAATAGTTCAAGTAGCTGGTATCGGCATCGAAGTCCGGCGCGTCGGTTGCGCCAGCCAGATAGAGGTTGCCCGCAGGACTCACCGCGATCGCGAGGATGTCGCTGTCGCCGTCGCCGTTCGCGCTGCCAAACAACGTGACGTACGCTGCCGTAGTGCCGGAAGGGTTCAGCTTGGCGACGAAGCAGTAGTTGAACTTGGCCGCGACGAACACCGATCCCGCCAGGTAAATGTTGCCGGCCGAATCGAGCGCGACCGTCGCGGTTTGCACGTCGCTGGTAGTCAAACCGCTGACAGTGGGCATGAGATATGTCGCCCAGGTGAGCGCCGGGTCGATGACGAGCGGCTGGGCGCGGTCGTAGCGCCCCAGCGCGAAACGCACCTCGTTTCCGCGCAATTGGTACGGCCCGGCGACCTGGCGGCGCTCGCCGTTCGATTCCTGATAGACGATGGGACGGTGCTGGCGTAGCTCGCCGCCCGCGGTCGCAATCACCAGGTCGCCCGCTTCATCCACGCGCAAGCTTTGCGCGCCTTCCACGCGCAGGCGGATGCGGCTTGGATCGGCGCCGCGAGCCAGCTCGACGTCGTATTCCAGGCGCCCATCTTTCACGTAGTAAACCACGTCGACGCCCGGATACAATTGCCGGTAGCGGACGCGCGAGTAAGTGGGAATGTTCTTGTGCCAAGCCGAGGGCTGATTGCCGATGAGATAGTTGACCACGCCGGGCAGAAGGTCTTCGCCCTGGCCCTGCGCGTCGCGGCGCGTGGATTCGAAGACCACCGCCACGTGCGCCTCGCGCGAGATCCACTCGGCGCGGCCGGCGCGCAGCGTTAACGCGGCGCCCGAGGTGTGCACGAGGAACTCCGCCGGTCCAGGCTCCTGGCCGCGGTTCGGCTCAAAGGCGACCGGCAGGCGGGCGGCCGACGCCAGGGCCACACTCAACATCAGCAACAACGCGCTTCGCATAGGTTTACTCGAAGAACCCTCTACTATAGATATCCCTGCCGACCGTGGTTGGTTTCGAAAAATGTTGGTTCCCGGGCGATGGCCTGGCGCCTTAGCCTGCCAACCGCTTGACGATTCCAGGCGCCGGTCACGGCTTTTCGTGCATGAGCGCCTGCCGGGTGGCATTCAGCGAATTGGTAAAAGATTCGCGCGGCAGGCTGCGAATGATGGGGTTGATCAGCCAGCCCAGGCCGGCCGGGACGTCGCGGGTGAGGGAAATGATCTGGCACTCCAGATACACGCCGCCGTCGCGCTCCTCGAATCTCCAGAAAGAGTTCAGACGCCACAGGAAGCCGTGATCGTTGCCCGGCGGCAGCTCATGCTCGTTGGGGCCCGGGTCTTCGACTTCGGCGATGCGCGTGGTGAATGACTTGCTGTACCAGCGCCGGCGGTCGAGCTTCACATAGTGGACGTCGTGCTCGGTATTGAGGACCACCGTCAGTATTTGCTTCTTGACCACGCGCAGGAAGACGTGGAAGTCGCCGCCATGGCGGCTGAGCAGCCGCGAATCGAGTACCTCGGGGCGATAGATGTTCTTGTGGTTGTTGTAGTCTTCGAACATCCGCAAGGTCTGCGCGAGGGTAACGCCGGGAACGAAGACGGCGCCCGTCCAATCGTGGATCAGACCGTCTGGGATTTCGATATCGCCCGATTGGTTGGACGGCTCGGCGAGGATTTTGCCTTCCCTTACGGCGCGCTTGCGATCGGGGGACGCATCCACCCAAAGGAACGCGCCGCCGCGCAAACTGCCGTCGAAGCGCGCCTGGGCCGCCTGCATATACTTGGCAAAGGCTTCCAACGTGGCCGGCTTTAGTTGCACTCTGGTTACCTCCGGCAGGCCCGCCAGCAGGCACGCCGCGAGGCAAAACAGTTGGGTGTTCGGTGGCATTACTCTACTGATTCAGCATGACACGGAACAGCGGGCCGGCGAGCGTGCGGGACATTAGAGTAGTGGCATCGCAGATTCGCCGGGGAACAACGAGTTTCTGAGCGTACGACCTACGCCTGGCACGCTGAGAAGACTGCGGAGGAGCCCCGCCAGGGGTTGACTCGCGCGCCCTCGGCTTCAACTTCTATTTCCCGCACCTGGCGAGCGTGCGCGGTCCCCCGAGCTTCCATTGCGCGCCTACAGGCGCTTGAGCATTTCCTTGGCTTCCTGAAGCCGCGGGAATTTTTTTTCGGCCTCGCGGAACTCGCGGGTGTGCACGCGGCGGCGGGCGCCGGAATGGTTGACGGGGAACCGCAGGTGCAGCATCTCGTGGAATACTACATACTCGAGGGCGAGCGCCGGAACGCCCGGCCGGTCGAAAATACGGCTGATCACGATGGCGTTGTGCGACGGATCGAAGTGCCCGAGCATGCCGCGCGCGGGCCAGCGGCTCCAGCCCAATTGCGGCCGTCCCATTAAGCCATCGAAGTACTGCGCGTTGAGGCGCTCGAAAATCTCCTCCAGGTTGTGATGTTGTCCGGCGGGCCCGGAAATGAATTTGCGCCCGCGGATCTGGCGCACCAGTTCCGCCTGGCGCCGCATGTCGCGCCGGTTCAGATACAGGCGGTACCGGTGCGCGTACATGGGCGGCACGGGTTTGCGGTAGAGCTTGCCGAGCAGGATGAACGCCAGCGCTTCGGTGACCGGGGCCGGTGCGCCGGCCAGCAGGTCGCTGATCCGCACCCGCAGGCAGCCGTCGCGCAGCGAAATGGAGCTATCCGCGTTGGCGAACTGGCAGAACTCGACGCGCAGGTTGGGCAGAGGCGTGCGCGGCCGGAGCGCGCGGAAAACGCGGGCGTAGATCTGCTCCGGCGTTTCGAAAAACAGAAGAGCGGGCAGGCTCTCGCTCTCGATCATGCGGTCTTCGCCCGGCATCGCGGCTCAGTGCGCCGAGTACTGCTGCTGCGGCTGATTGAGCACCACGTCAATCGTCTTTTCATCTTCTTCCACTTCGAAGACGTGTCCAAAGGTCTGGTATCCCTTGGCGTTCACCTGAATCAGGATACTGCCCTGCGGGATGGCCGGGACTTTGGCGATGCCATCCTGGTTGGTGCGCATTTCGAAGGTCGTGCTGACCGCCTTGCCGTAGCGCTCAGCGGGATGCTTGGCGTTGGCCTTCCAACGCACGATGACCTCGGCGCGGTCGATGGCGTGGCCGCCCGGCGTCTTCACGTTGATCTGAAGTTCGGTCATGGGAGCCTCGGCCCAGGCCGTGGATAGCGCCAGGCCGGCAAGCGAGGCAGCCAGCACCAAAAGGCAAGCACTGCGATTCCGCATACCTTGATTATCGCCGATGCTAGAATGGAGTTGTAGTACCCACCGTGCTTCTCAAGGGAAATGGGGGCGCAACGGATTCGACGGGATTGAATCGGGGTGGGGAGGCGTGCCGGGTTCCGAGCTCCCGTAAAACGATCGGAAAAACAGAACTGCCAATACGCAGTTTGCATACGCTGCCTAATTAGGTAGCCGCTCCAGCCGTTCGAGCCCGCGCGGCGGCCAGTGAGCGTCATTTTGCGGGATAGGCCAAAGGCTTCGGTCCGTAGCCGGCGGTCGAGATCTAATCGGGCTGGGCCTTCGCCGCTCTCGCCGGTTTTGAAGCGGAGGCCGAGACTAATGAGCCGGATACGCACGTAGGCTCTTCACGTCGGGCTTTCTCGGACGGGGGTTCAACTCCCCCCGCCTCCACCAATTCACACGCATTGGCAACGGGCTCAGCCCGAGCCATAAGGCCGCAAGAATCGCGTCTTTCCCCCTCAATTCCTGGGCGGCTCTGGTTCAGGCCGGAGCGGAGTCTTCAATCACCGTCCAGCCCAGTTTCTTGATCCAGGTGCGAACATGCGCCTTCTGAGCATCGAGATTGAATTCAGGTGCAGGCTGACGTGTGGTCGGCTCGTCTACAGAAACGGCCTCAATGACGCGTACGTTGATTTCAGCGCCTACTTTCAGATCGGGACACGTCCATCGAACCTCTTCGTTGGTGGCGTTGACGACGCCACCGACCGTGAGATATAGACGTTTTGTCCTGTTCTTTCTGCCATAATTCAGCATTGCGTTCAGCACGCCATCACCGTCTATTCCTGCCAAGAACAACCGATCCCCGTTCAGAAACGCCTCGTAGGCAAGCATGACTGTTAGATATACCATACGAGGGGTCTGAAACGCGGAAGGACTGGGCAGGTGCAAGACGGCCCGTTGATCCGTAGTTTTCTCTGTTGACATGCGACACGTGTCACCGTACAATTGAGCCAGTGATCCAGAGCTTCCGCCACAAGGGACTCAAGCAGATGTTCGAAGATGGCAAAGTTCGCCTCGTTAATCCCTCCCTCCGGGCCCGCGTTGCCAATCTCCTTGCGGTGCTCGATGCCGCGTCAAGCGCCCGCGATCTTGCTGGCCCTGGAAATCGCCTGCACGAACTACAGGGAGACCAGCAGGGAGTCTGGTCTGTCACCGTGAGCGGGAACTGGCGAATCACCTTCCGCTTCACCGACGGAAACGCGCATGATGTCGATTTGATCGATTACCACTGAAGGACACCAATATGCCGATGAAGAATCACCCGCACCCCGGTCGCATCGTCCGCCAGGATTTCCTGGAACCGCTTGGCTTGACTGTCACCGAGGCCGCCAAGGTGCTTGGCGTTGCGCGCCAGACCGTAAACAACCTCGTCAACGAAAAAGCTGGTATATCGGCGGAAATGGCCGTCCGCCTGTCGAAGGCGTTCGGACCCAGCGCCGAGATGTGGGTTCGCCTCCAAGCGAATTACGACTTGTCCCAAGTGCGGCAAGACAAGATCAGCGTCGCGCGCTACAAGCGCGCCTCATAGCCCGCGGTTTCACACCATCGGCACGCGATATTTGCGAATGTTGTCGTCTGCTGTGGCGAGCGCCATCCCCTCCGCGCGCGCTTGCGCAATCAGCAGCCTGTCAAAAGGGTCGCGGTGATGCATGGGAAGGGCCAGCAGTTCCGGAATGTGCGACGGCAGCACGGGGAGCACAGGCCAGACCGTGCCATCGAGGATTCGCGAGAGCACTTCCTCCACCGGCACATCGAACGACAACTTCCCGCATTGGTACTTGATGGCGATTTCCCACGCGCTTACGACGCTCACGTGCACTTGGGCAGTGGGAGAAACGATGGCCGACCGCAAACGGCGGGACAGGGCGCGGTCGTCGTTGAGAGCCCAAATCAGCACATTGGTGTCGAGCAGGATCGGCCGAGTCATAGATACGGCCCGAAGTCAGGGGGGATGGAATCGAAATCGTCCGCCATGTGAAGCTTGCCCGCGAACGCTCCGACTAGGGCGGCGGATTTGCGGCTCGACAACCGGGTCAACCGCGCCACCGGCTTGCCGTTCTTGGCGATCAGGATCTCCTCGCCGGAGGCGGCCCGCTTCACCAGGCGCGAGAGGCTGCTCTTGGCGTCGTGCATGTTGACAACTGTAGCCATAGTTCTATGTTAGCCCACTTTTCCGGGCTAGGAAGGGCTCTCTGCGGCCAAAGGCTTCGGTCCGTAGCCGGCGGTCGAGATCTAATCGGGCTGGGCCTTCGCCGCTCTCGCCGGTTTTGAAGCGGAGGCCGAGACTAATGAGCCGGATACGCACGTAGGCTCTTCATGCCGGGCTTTCTCGGACGGGGGTTCAACTCCCCCCGCCTCCACCATAGTATTTTCATTTAAATCAGATATTTGGGGCCGGTCGGGGTTCCAAGTGAATTATACGTGGCTAGCCGCGTGCTATTATCCGGCATGACCTTTTTGGTCTATACGATTTCGAGGGGCGAGATCAATCCGGCCTCCGACCGCGACCACTTTTGGCCCGAGGACGTGAGGGAACTGGAACCAGCCCTCGAACACCACGGCTTCGGCAAACTTCCGGAGATCCACCTCGGAGCGGACGGCCTCTCTATTGATATCTATCGAGTCGATGAGCCTAGGACGGATGTCGCCGAGAAATATCACTATGTCGCGCTCTATGACTTCGCACACACCTTTGAAATCGTGCTGATTCCCCGTCTTGGGGACCTGAACACCTTTCTGTCTCAAGTGGCCCCGCTGTGCATGGCCCAGCTACAGCAATCGGCGCACGACCAAGACGTGGAGCGGGGACGCGGTCCGCAGAAACCGGAGCGGGGCTGATCGGATTGGTGCATCAGCTCCCGCCTCACCGATGGCAGCGCGCACGATGTTGATTTGATCGATTGCCACAGACCATAGACAACCTTATCAACGAAAAGGCCGGCATATCGGCGGAAACGGCCGTGCGCCTGTCGAGTGATCGGTTAAGATATGGTGGGATTGGAATGCGCATTGTTCTACCTCCGGGTCTAGCGGCACTCGCAATTGCGGTTACGTGTGCTCCGAATTGGGGACAAGGGTTTGTTCACCTGTTGTACCCGACTCCGGTCAGGGTCTCCGGCATCACCGTTGACTCGTCGGGTAATCCGGTTCAGGGGGTACGCATTGGGCATCTTGCGGTTCGAGGTCAGGTTTCGATTGAATCGCCTTCAGCCGAAACGGATGCCATGGGCCGTTTTCGGTTCGACACGATAGGCCCTGCCGTGGTCTTCCGAAAGGACGGCTTTGAATCCCAGTTCGCCCGTGTTTCGGGCGGGCCGACCGAGTTGCGAATCGTTCTGAAACCGGCGCCAGCGGTCGAGGCGGTCCCTGTCTGCCGGGCTGCCTCCAAATGCGTTTCTGTCAGGACCGGGGTCTTGTGCCTTCCCAAGATCAAGGGGGTCCGGACCGGCGATGCCAATACTACCCTCGACACTTTCGAAAGGACGTTTAGCGTTCGAATGGGGCGCTGGCAGATGATTCATGGGGCGGGCACGGCATGGGGTGGGCCAGACCCTCGAGATGAGGATGTCTGGTCCTCGATTGCGTACAAGGAGCGCATTCGCGACGGCGGCGGCATTCAGGTCCTCGATGCAAGCGGAACGACGTCGGACGGCAAGGCATGGCGCTCGGTTGGAGTGGCCGGTGAATCGGTGTTTTACTTCGACCTGGACCCAGGTGCAGCAGCGAAATTCGATCAGGTGCTTGACGGCCTATGCGTCATTCGGAAGTGATTGAACTCTGCTTTACTGATTTGCCGCCGCCTTCTTTGCCGGCCCGTTGTATGACCGCTCGACTTCGTCGTTCGGATCGGTCGAGACTGGCTGATCCCGCCACAGCCAGCGCATCATCTCGGGCAGGATGGCTGCGCCCATTTTCCCTCCGTGCTTGTTCATCCCCCAGGCATAGTTCACGTCGTAGCCTTTTTCGGTGAGCGCCTGCATCATCCTGACGTTCTGGAGGAACCAGTCGCGAGACTCGTCATAGGCGCCGCCGCGGCCGGTGCCGCGATTGTCGTTGCGCCCGTCCTGGAGGAAGATGCGGATGGGCTTGCGGTCGCTCTTGCGGATGATGTCGGGATAGGCGTTGCCGCCGCGTATGTTGGTAAAGCTGCCAACGATGCTGAGGACCTTGCGAAACTCGTCGGGCCGCTCCCAGGCGACGGTGAAGGCCGCGATGGCGCCGGAGCTGGTGCCCCCGATGCCGCGCCGGTCCGGGTCCTTCGAGATCGAGTATTCCTTGTTCAGCACCGGCATCAATTCGTCGACAATCACGCGGGCGTAACGGTCGTCGAGCGAATTGTATTCGGTGGGCCGGTTGGTGGTGCGGTCGCCCCACTCGTGCTGGTCCGGCTCCGGCTGATCGGGCCGGCGGCCGGGATTGATGAACACGCCGATCATCACCGGAATCTCCCGGCGGTAAATCAGGTTGTCCATTACGTTGGGCGCGTGGTCTTCCCCATCCGGCGCCACGAACGCATGGCCGTCGTTGAAGATCATCAGGCTGGCCGGCACCGCTGGATCGTACTGCGCGGGGACGTAAACCCAGTACGTGTGCGAGGTGCCGGGATAGGCCTGGCTGGGCAGCGTGAACGGCCCGCGGATTTCGCCCTTGGGAACTCCATCCTGCGGCAGCGAATCCGGCCCCAGGCGGTAGAATGCGTCGGGATCGGGGGCCTGCGGTTGCGCCAGTGGCGGCGTTGGTGCCTGGGCGAACAGGCTCGTGCCAGTGACGACGACCATCAGACACGATAGGAGCGCGGACGTTCGATTCATGCGTGTATCCCTTCGAAGAAATCCACCTTCGCGGATAACATATCACAGGCGGGGACCGCGCACCCGGTGCCAACGCGCGGTTATGGGCCGCCGGGCAGACGGTCGCCAAGGCCACTATCGCCTTCGCTGCCATCGCGGGACTGGCGCTGCGCCTTCTTGACATAGGCGAGCAGCGTCCGGTACTCGCGCTGCGCCGTCTTGCGGTATTCGGGAAGACGCATTCCCGCCGCCACGGCGCGCTGCTCGAACGCGGCCTCGGCCAGCTCGATGGCTCGCAGCAGGCGCGGACCGGCCGCCTCGCGCACCGCCGGGTCGCAGACGAAACCGAAAGTGACTACGGATGGCAACGCCAGCGAGTAGTTGTCGGGCAGCCCCACCTGCTCAAACGGGAAACCGGAAGCCCAATCGGTGTGGTACCCCACGCACATGTTGTCGGGGTTGACCGAGACCTGCAAGTGGGTGACGCAGTTGGTCACAGGTATTCGATAGCGCCCGCGCAGCAGTTCCGTCAACATAGCCGCGGAGCGCACCTGAGCCGGGCTGAGGCGGGCGTCGCTTTGCCCTTCCTCGGTGCGGGCTTCGAACGATACTCCCAGGAAACTCTCGTTCAGGTTGAGATACCGCCAGTGGTCATCGGCCCACACCGAGTACCCGGCGTGGTTGGCGGCGTCCTGCTCGGCCACCACACGAAACACGCGGCCGAACCGGTCAATCAAATAATGATAAGCGCATCTCTGCCCGACATACTCCAGCAGCGATTCCCCGATTCGCTGCAGAGCGCGGTTCTGGCGGGCTTCAAAGGGGATTTGCAGGCTCTCGGTGGTGTGGAAGACGATGCCCGCAGGCACCGAACGGCGCACCGCGCGGCCACCGCCGACGCCATTCAGCGGGAACGCCAGGTAAGAGCGGGTATGGTTGGACACCGCAAACCGGGTGTCGATGTGGAGACCGTTGCTGAACACTTCTTCGGTCGAGCCCTTCTCCACCATCCACACTTCGGGTAAGGCTGACGAGGGAACGGACCGCGAGAGCCCGTCCAGCGGCTTGCAAGTTCCCGGCTCCGGCACGCGCGCCGCGGCACGTACAACCAGAAACGCCACGATCAGAGTCAGCGGGACGATTGCCCACACCAGGCATTGGAAGAACGCTCGCCACAGCTCGGGCCGCCCGCCCACTCTTGACGGTGGCGCCACGGCTTTGAGGAAGCGGAGGCGGATTACCGGATCGCCGATGTGACGGGCAACCAATTCGATCGATGGCTGTTCGATACTCCTACCCATTCGTATGAGAAGTATCGGCAGAATCGGCGGAATCTCTTAGGAATTCCGCGGTTTTATCTTATTCCTCTCTGCCGATTATCCGGTCTCTCCCGCAAAATGTCCGTGAGAGAAATCTAATCTTGGAGGTACTACCCAACCAAACAGGGATTAGCGCGACGGCCGGAGACATTACGAAAGGCCGGCGTGAACCGGAGTTGCCCATGCTGAGACGTTGGTTGAGTTTTTCGAAGCGGTCGCCACGCGCCTGGGGCATTGCCAAGGCCATGGACATGCTGAGCAGCCCGCATCTGGCCGGGATGTCGTCAGAGGCCAAACGCTGTGCGCTGTTGATGGCATTGGAGGCCGCGGGCACCGGAGTGGAGGCTCTCATCCAGGACGCCGTGCTGCAGCAGCGCTTGCTGGATCGGCAGGAAGACCAGCGGCAGGCCAGGCTGCGGCGGTTCGAGGCGGTCAAGCTGGAACAGAACCGCGCGGTGCAGGCGGAACTGGATCGCCTGACAGCCAAGCACCTGCAGCGCCTCCAGGTCAATCTGGACGCGATCGCCCGCCAGCAGGACGAATTCCATGCCTGGCAAAAGGGAAAAGAGCAGGAAGCGCAGCGCATGACGGATGCAGCGGCGTTTTGCGTCCCGCACGGGCACGTGTCCCGCAGCGCCACCATTTCGATGGTGATGGAGCCCATTCGGGCGCGGGGATAGGTGGCGGCCGTGCTGCTCGCGGGGCTGGGGGTTGCGTTGTTGGTGGTCGCCGTGTGCTGCCGGCCGCATCGCAAGGTGCAGCCCCTGCGGCGCGCCGACCTCCGGCGCGTGAGACGCTTGTCCGAACAGTCGTTCCGGGAAAATACTTTTCCGTTCGAGTAAGTTGACAGGATAGGAGACATTCATGAAGACCCCGCAACCAGATTACACGCAGCCAATTGGGCTCGATGTCGGGACGAGCCGCATCGTGGTCGCGCGAGACACAGGCAAGCGATATGAGTATGATGCGCAGCTCAACGCCTTTTTGACGCTCCCGTATTCCAAGCTGGCGGAGAACCTCCTCCAGCGCGAAGGCATTCTGCACGAAGTGCGGGGAGCGGAAATCGTGGTCACCGGCAACGATGCGGAAAAATTCGCGGAGGTCTTCCACGTCGAGACGCGGCGGCCGATGCGGAAGGGCGTCATCAATCCGGACGAGCCGCATTCGCTCGCCGTGCTGCGCCACATCATCGCCAAGCTGGTGGGCCCGGCGGGAGTCGAGGGGCAGAAGATCTTCTTCAGCGTGCCCGCCGCAATCGAAGGCGAGGAGACCGGCATCGCCTACCACGAGGCATCGATCAACGAACTGCTCAAGGAGCTTGGCTACGCGCCCACGCCCATCGTGGAGGGCCTGGCGGTGGTGTTCGGCGAACTGAGCGAGTGCAATTACAGCGGCATCGGAATTTCCTGCGGCAGCGGCCTGTGCAACGTGTGCCTGGCCGTCCTCTCCGTCCCGGTGATCAGCTTCAGCGTGGCCAAGGCGGGCGATTTCATCGACACGCAGGCGTCGCTGGTGACCGGCGAAATGGCCACCCGGCTGCGCGTGCAGAAAGAACAATCGTTCCAGCTCAACGGCCTCAACGGGGAGCGGGTGCAGAACGCGCTGACCGTCTACTACCGCGAGGTGATCCGCAACCTGATCGAAACCCTGCGGCAGCACATCGCCAGCGCGCGGCGCCTGCCCAAGCTGGAGCAATCGGTCCCGCTGGTGCTTTCCGGGGGCACAGCCATGCCGCGCGGATTCCTCGAATCCTTCGTCACCGCGCTCCGCGCCAATGAGTTCCCGGTGCGCCTCTCGGAGGTGCGCCTGTCCGCCGACCCGCTGAACTCCACCGCCCGCGGCGCCCTGATGGCCGCGCTGTGCTAAGAGCAAGGCAGTGGGGCAGGCGCTTTCGCGGCGAAAGCGTCTGCCCCACTGCCTGTTTCACCCTTCCTGAGGACTAGCCGAGAGGGTCGAAAGGCGGTATAAAGTAGCTTCGGGGTAACAGAACCGGGTTACGCGCCTAGGCGTCCGCGAGATAGAACGAACAGGAAGAAATGACTGTCACCTTGCCGGCTCTTGCCTTTCTGTTCCTGTCGCAAGCGGCCCCCATGGCGACGGATATACCCCACCTGGGTTGGCTTCGTGGACGAGTCGTCTCCAGAATCAGTGATAGGGACTCGGTGATTATTGGATTTCAGGTTGAAGTTGCATCCGGGGGCACCAAGTGTGACGTCACGTCCGACGGCGGAGGCGAATTCAACTGCAAGCTACCAAAGGGGCGATACCGCGTGACAGCGCCCGGCGGCAATGGCTGCCTGCCTTACCGCACATCGACGATTGACATCCCGGCCGACGGCCACCGATTTCTGATTGTCAGGCCGGTTGTCAGCGTGGTCGCCGGCACAGGGGATGTAATCCCCTCAGGCCCAGAGGCCGTCGTTGTATACACAGGCCCGAAGGATCCAGTCTTCCAGTATGAAGAGCATGCGCTCCCCGGCGGCGGCGGGTCCGACGTTTTGATTCGCTACGAGTCCCTGCAACGCGAGGATCGAAGCACCGTGTTCCGCAGCAAGCATTTGATGCTCAGCGTCGAAACCCTGGCAATCCATGCCGAGGAGATGAGATGCGCGACGGACTGGTCGATTTGCACAGCTAGTGGATCTGTTTTGGTGGATCTCGAGAACGAAACATTTACCGGCAAGTCGCTCGAGTTGAATCTGAAGAATCGCTGGTTCACTTTGACCAGAGAGGCGCAAGTCGGTCGCACGTTCTAGATGCTTGTTGGCTGTGGGGCAGGATGGCATCCTGCGCGGTGGTTGGCAACCACCGCGCGGTCCGATTGGCAATCGGACCGCAGCTTGCCAAGCTGTCCCACCACGCTACGCCACCCTGACCGTCTTAACGTTGACGAACTCGCGCAGGCCGTGGGCTGCCAGCTCGCGGCCATAGCCGGAGCGCTTGACGCCGCCGAAGGGGAGGCGCGGGTCGGAAGCGACCATGGCGTTGACGAAGACCATGCCGGATTCGATCTCGTCGATGAAGCGCTGCTGCTCGGCTGGATCCTCCGACCAGGCGCTGGCGCCGAGGCCGAAAGCGGTATCGTTGGCGAGGCGGATCGCATCGTCGATGTCGCGGGCGCGGAAGATCGCGGCCACCGGTCCGAACAACTCTTCGCGATAGGCCGGCGCGCTTTCGGGCACGCCGGCCAGCACGGTGGGTGCGTAGAAGTTGCCGGGGCGTTCGATGCGATGGCCGCCGGTGAGGAGAGTGGCGCCCATCGCGACCGAACGGCTCACCTGGCTTTCCAACTCCTCGAGAATAGCGGGCGTGGCCAGCGGTCCGACCTCGGTCGATTCGTCCATTGGGTCGCCCACGCGCAGCGCCGCCATCCCGGCCACGAAGCGGCGCTCGAATTCATCGGCGATTTTCGAGCCCACGATAAAGCGCTTGGCGGCGATGCAGGATTGGCCATTGTTGAGGACGCGCGCTTGAACGGCGGTCTTCACGGCGCGATCGAGATCGGCGCTGGGCATCACCACGAAGGGGTCGCTGCCGCCCAGTTCGAGGACAGTCTTCTTGATCTGGCGGCCGGCTTGCGCGGCCACCGCGATGCCCGCCGGTTCGCTGCCGGTGAGGGTGGCGGCTTTAACGCGCGGGTCTTTGAGAATGCCTTCCACCGCCGCGGCGCCAATCAGCAGGGTCTGGAAGACGTCCGCGGGAAAGCCGGCGCGGCGGACGATCTCTTCGATGGCGAGCGCGCACTGCGGCACGTTGGAGGCGTGCTTCAGCAGCCCCACATTGCCGGCCATGAGGGCCGGCGCGGCGAAGCGGAACACCTGCCAAAAGGGAAAATTCCACGGCATCACGGCGAGCACGGCGCCGATTGGTTGATAGCGGATGAAGGCGTGGCCGGCTCCGGCATCGATGGGCTCATCGGCCAGCAGGCGTTCGCCGTGTTCGGCGTAGTAGCGGCAAGCCAGCGCGCATTTGGCGGCTTCGGCGCGCGCGGGGGCGATGGGTTTGCCCATTTCGAGCGCCATCAGGCTCCCCAGGCGGTCCTGCTCGTTTTCCAGGATTTGGGCGGCGGCGGTGAGCCAGCTTGCGCGCGCGGCGAACGACGTGCGGCGGTAGGCGTGCCAGGCCGCATCGGCGCGGGCGAGCGCAGCATCGATCTCAGCCGCAGTCGCGGCTTCGAACGTGCGTATGATTTCTCCAGTCGCCGGATTGATGGAGGCGATCATCAATCAACATTGTAATAGCGGCGCGGCGCGCAGTCCTGCGGAGATCCGTCTCGACGTCCCCAAAACCGGCGGCAAAGAGATCGCGGCGCAGGGCCGGGCGTGCCCAGCCCTACGGCCAGGTTAGGGATTGATCTACTCACCGCTGGCTTAACCCGCCATCCACGGCGAGCAGTTGGCCGGTGACGAAGCTGGAGGACTTGAGGAAATAGAGCACCGCGGAGGCGACTTCATCGGGCGTTCCGCCGCGGCCGGCGGGGGTGGCGGCGATCATGCGGAGGCCGCGTTCGTCGATATCGTCGAAGGGGATCACGCCGGGGGCGACCGTGTTGACGGCGATGCGCGGCGCCCAAGCCTTGGCGAGCGCGCGCGTGAGCATAATCACGCCGGCCTTGGAGGCGCAGTAATGGGCGTGCTCGGCCCAAGGCCGTATGCCGCCGAGAGAACTCAGATTCACGATGCGGCCGCCGCCGGTCTGTTGCATAATGCGCGCCGCCGCCTGGCAGCAGAAAAACACGGCCTTCAAATTGACGGAGTGAATGAAGTCCCAATCGGCTTCGGAGATCTCGAGCGGATCGAAACGGGTGAAGCGGGCGGCATTGTTGACCAGGCCATCGAGGCGCCCGCACAGCCGCGCGGCTTCGGCGAACAGGCCTTCGATTTCAGCCACCGATTCGAGGTTGGCCCGCAGCACCGGGGCGCCGCCGCACTCCGCCGCCGTCTGGCGGGCATCCGCCTCCGACCTCTGGTAGTGAATCACCACGCGCGCGCCTTCACGCGCCAGCCGCAACGCAATGGCGCGGCCGATGCGTTTGGCGGCGCCGGTCACCACCACCACTTTGTCGCGCAGTTCCAGCTCGGGCTGGTCTGTTAATGTCGACTCATTATTAGTGCCTGTCATGAAGCAGCCAGTTTCGGCATGACCGCTCCCTCCGGTCGCGGCTCCGAACGGAGATCGAACGCAATTGGAGCCGCGACCAGAGGGAGCGGTCGTGCCGAACCATTCCCTCTTCCCAATCGCTCAGTATACGCGCGTTTGGCGCTGGCGCGGTCGATCGAGTTACGGCTGTTATAATCGAACTTCGATCCATCGTCCTGAGGAGAGCTGCAAGTGCGAAACAAGATCACGGTTGTGGGCGCTGGCAACGTAGGCGCTAATTGCGCGTTACGAATCGCGGAAAAGGACCTTGCCGATGTGGTTCTGGTGGACGTGGTGGAAGGCGTTCCGCAGGGAAAGGGTCTGGACCTGCTGGAGTCCGGGCCGGTGCAGGGCTACGACGTCCGGATCACGGGCGCTAACGACTACGCGCCGACCGCCGATTCCGACATCGTCATCATCACCGCCGGCTTCCCGCGGAAACCGGGGATGAGCCGCGACGACTTGCTGATGGCCAATTACGAAATCGTGCGCAGCGCCACCGAGGAGGCCGTCAAGTTTTCGCCGAACTCGATCCTGATCCTGGTGACCAATCCGCTGGACGCGATGGCGCAGGCGGCCCTCTGGGCTTCGAAGTTCAGCAAGGAGCGCGTGGTTGGCATGGCCGGCGTGCTGGATAGCGCGCGCTTCCGCACCTTCATCGCGCTGGAGCTGGGAGTGTCGGTGGACAACGTGACCGCGGTGGTGCTGGGCGGCCACGGCGACACCATGGTGCCGGTGGTGCGGCTGAGCAACGTCTCCGGCATTCCGCTGACGGAGCTGATGGACCAGGCCGCGATCGACCGCATCGTGGACCGCACGCGCAACGGCGGGGCCGAGATCGTCAAGCACCTGAAAACCGGCAGCGCCTACTACGCCCCATCGGCGGCCGCCGTGGAAATGGCCGAATCCATCCTCAGGGATAAGAAGAAGGTGCTGCCCTGCGCGGCGTATCTGGAAGGCGAGTACGGCATCCGCGGCCTGTTTGTTGGCGTGCCGTGCAAGCTGGGCGCACGCGGCATCGAGAAGATCTACGAACTGAAACTGACCGCCGAAGAGCAAGCCGGTCTGCAAAAAAGCGCCGCCGCCGTGCAGGAACTGGTGGACGTGCTGAAGAGCAAGCGGTAGGGGTGGGGGCCCGCAAATCCGCCTCGGGGCCAAATGGGGAAGTTCGTTTGGTGCTGGCCCGGGTCTCTCGAAATGACGCGAAGACATCTGTTCGCCGTAGCGTTTGCCGGGGCAGGCGGGATGCTGGAGTGCTCAGCAAAGAGGTCCCCGCTGGGCGCGAAACTAGCCTCCATGACGGAGCGGCTGGACTTGGCCATTATCCCCACCCTATGGACGAACGGGCTCCCCCCGGAAGCCGTCTCGGCCTCCGGAGAGAAGGTGGGGAAACTTCTGTTAGCAGATCACCCATGGTGCCTTTGCGTGTCCCCGGATGGTACATGGGTCGCGTGGGTTCCTCGCGCATCACAGCCCCCACCTCTCGGTGTCGGAGATCTGAGAGTGCTCTTCAACGACGCCAAATCCGGGAACAAAACGATCAGGCTTGGCCGAGGGTATCCCGAACAGCTTTCAATGTCCTCAGGTGCAGATCATCTTGCGCTGATTACGATAGCCGGTGTTCCGTCTGAGGCGCGGCTGCTTGTCTTGAATTCCAGCAGCGGGCAAGTTGAGAGCGACATGACGGGACTCATTTCGCGCTTCGGTGCTCCCGATATCGACTGCCTGCGCATTTCGAGTAGTGGGCGGTATCTGGCCGTTGGAACGAAGGAACAGTTCGTCGTCATCGATGTTCAGCCGGGTAGGGTCCTGCTTGAAAGCAGCGGTCGATACCCGTCCCTCTCCCCTCTTGGCGACTCCGTCGCATTCGTCAATAAAGAACAAGAACTGGTGGCGATTTCACTCGTCACGCGAACCAGCCGGAAGCTTATGACGGGCTGGTGGAGCACTCTCGGACTTGGCTCCTGGAGTCCCGACGGGACGTTTCTCCTGGCCGGCGTGCGCGGGCGGTTTTCGGTCTTCACCAAACTGGTTGCAATCGATTGCACGACGGGTGAGTTCGTAGCCATCGTTCCGCGCCTTGAGGAGGGCAACCTGGGTGAACGGTCGGCATGGGTGAAGCGGCCGCTCCTAACACAGCGCAATCGAAACCGGGTTAATTGAGGGCGGGAAATGCGGACGGCCTTGGAATGCGTGGGGCTGGCGGAAGGGCTCAGCGGTAGGCTTCCTTGCGATCCAGCACGCGGGAAATTTCCAGGCAGTCGCCCTTATCGCGGAAGAAGATCCGATGGTCCTGAGCGCGAAGGCGGATCAGGGGTGGCTCGATGTCCCGAAGCTGCTTGGTGTTCCCCTCGCCGGTCAGTGCGTACCGAGCCAGCGTTCTCAGGATCTGCAGAGCGATCGGCTGCTCGATGCCGCGAACGTCGGCTTTGGCCTGTTCCGTCCAGACGATCCGTTTAGCCACTGCGATCAAACTCCTCCCAATGAATTAAACGGGAAAGGTTTTGTTCGGTCCAGACGACGCGCTTAGCCATTGCGGCGGGGCGTCTCGTCCGGTAGCGGCTCCTGGCCCATCTTGTCCCAATCGGCCATGGTCAAGCCGAACTCCTCCAGGACTTCCTCATGAGAGATCGGCTGGTTGTGCTTGAGCCACTCATCGGCCTCGGCGACGGCTTTGCGCTCGGCACTGCTCAAGGTATCTCGATCCTCCTCGGGCGGGACCATGGTTTCGAGCAGATGAACCACGGCAGCAAGCTGGCCGGGACCGAGTTGGTCGAGCAGGTGATGAGCGTGCTCTATGTCAGCGGCCATTTTGTTCTCCAAGCGAACCGTTCCGGCGCGACGCACCGCCAGCGACTAAAGAATAGCAGAGCGTAGGGACCGGGCGCATCTTCTTGGCGACCGTCACTTGGGAGAGCCCCGGGGACTGTGGAGAGCCCCGGGGACTGTAACCAATTGCACAATTAACCGGCGGGCGTGAAAGCGGAAATCCCTGGTGGACACGGAAGGTCAGGCTGGGATAGAATCCCATCTGGGCCAAAATCTCGACTTACAAGGATGACCATGAAAAGAACTTTTGTAATCGCCGCGTTCTGTCTGTCCTTCGTTGCCGGCGTTGCCTTCTCCAGAGTCCACGACTGGCACGACCTGGATTTAGTCCACAAACACGTCAGCGAGGCTATCCATGAGATGGAGCATGCCCGCGCCGCCAACAACTACGACATGAAGGGACACGGAGCGAAGGCCGAGGAGCATCTGCGGGCCGCCGAACGCGAACTCAACGAATCGATTGAGGCGATGAGGGCGGAGTAATCGGCCATCCGTCGCTGCGCTTCGCGGCGCCTAATAGACCAGGCTTCCCGGCTGCAGGGCGGGCTGGCGAATCTCGCTGCATCCGCGGCCGGTGGGAAGGACTTTCCCGGGGTTCATGCGGGACTCGGGATCGAACAGAAGCTTGATCCGGCCGATCGTCTCCAGCGTGTCGGCGGGGAACAGCAGCGGCATCAGCTCGTTCTTTTCCATCCCGACGCCGTGCTCGCCGGTGATGGAGCCGCCGCAGCCGATGCACCACTTCAGAATCTCCTCGCCCGCGTGGCGCGCTTTCTCCTTTTCGCCGGGTGCACGCGGATTGAACAGAATGATCGGGTGCAGGTTGCCGTCACCGGCGTGAAAGATGTTGCTGATGGTGAGACCGTGCTGGCTGGCTACCGACGCGATGAACTGAAGCGTGGCGGCGATGCGCGTGCGCGGCACCACGCCGTCCTGCACGTAGTAGCTGGGGCTCACACGGCCCACCGCGCCAAATGCGTTCTTGCGGCCGCTCCACAAGAGCTCACGCTCCTCGGGCGTGCACGCCACTCGGGAACCGATCGAGCCCGACGATTGGCAGGCGGCCCGCACCTGCTCCACCTGCGTCTCGACGGCCTCGCGAATCCCTTCGAGCTCGATCAGCAAAACGGCCGCGGCATCCACCGGGTAGCCGGCGTGCGTGGCTTCTTCCACCATGCGGAGCATCACTCCATCCAGCATCTCCAGAGCGACCGGAGTGATGGCCTGCGCGGTGATTTCGGCGACGGTGCGGCCGGCGTCCTCGCTGCTCGAGTAAATCGCCAGCACGGTCTTCACCGTCTCGGGTTTGCGCATCAACCGCAGGGTGGCTTTCGTCACCAGGGCGAGCGTGCCTTCCGAGCCGGTGAGCAGGCCGGTGAGGTCATAGCCCGGCAGATCGGGCAGCCCGCCGGTTTCGATCACGCTGCCATCCGGCAGCACCAGCTCCAGGCCGAGCACGTGATTGGTTGTGACGCCGTATGCCAGCGTGTGCGGCCCGCCGGCGTTTTCGGCCACGTTGCCGCCCACCGTGCAGGCGCGCTGGCTGGAGGGATCGGGCGCAAAGAAATAGCCGCCCTTTTCGACGGCCACGGTGACATCCAGGTTGACCACGCCCGGTTCCACCACGGCGCGCTCGTTGGCAAGGTCCAGATTGAGGATCCGGTTCATTCGGGCGAACGCGATCGTCATTCCGCCCTGGCGCGGGATGGCGCCGCCGGAGAGGCCGGTTCCCGCGCCGCGGCCGACGATGGGCATGCCGAATTGGTTGGCGATGCGGATGAGCGCGCCGACTTCCGCCGCGGTGCGCGGGAAAACCACCACATCGGGCGGATGCCGGTCCTGGCCGCCATCGTATTCGTAAAGAGCCAGGTCTTCGGGCCGGTCAAGATAGCCGCGCGGCCCGAGCAGCGCGGCGATCCGCTCCTTGGCGGCTGGCGAGAGCATCGAACTTCAGTGTAGAACAGGCGGGGCGTGCTTTAAAGCAATGCTTTAAAGCAGGCCCTGCTAAACGCAATCAGCCGACGTATTGCACTTCCTCTTCCAGGTTGAAACCGAAGCGGGCGCGCACGCGGGCTTTCAGATCCTGGATGAGAGAACACAAATCGGCTGCGGTGCCGCCGCCGGCGTTGTAGATGAGGTTGGCGTGATAGTCGGCCACGTGGATGTCGCCGCGCTGCGTGCCCTTGGCCCCCACTTGCTCGAGGAACCAGGCGGCCGGCACTTTGCCTTCGCGCACCACTTCGGCCGGCACTTGGGCCGCCACGAAGGGCGGCAGTTCGCGCAGCAGCAGGTTCTTGAAAATGCTGCCGGCGCACTGCATGCTGACCGGGAACTTTTCATTGCGAACCTTGACGATCCCGTCGGCGGCGCGGCGGAGTTCGTCGCGATCCGCCGGTTCGAGTTCCAACTCGGCGGAGAAAATGATCCACTCTTTGTGCCGTTTGAAAATGCTTTCTCGATAAGCGAATTCGCATTCCGCATTGGAGAAGGCGCGCACGCGCCGGCCATCGAAGAAGCGCACGCAGGCGACGCGTTCGGAGATCGAATGGCCATAGGCGCCGGCATTGCCATAGATGGCCGCGCCGATCCAGCCGGGAATGCCGGCCAGGGTTTCCAAACCGCTCAGGCCGCGATCGATGGTGAAGTCGACCAGGCGCTGCAACTCGGCGCCGGCGCCGGCGGCGACGCGGTTGCCTTCGGCGCGCAGGGTGTCGCCTCGGTAGCGCAGCACCAGGCCGCGATAGCCGCGGTCGGAAACGATCAGGTTCGTGCCGCCGCCAATCACCACTACCGGAATGCCGCCGGCTTCGGCCGCGCGGAGCGCCTCGAGAAACGCTTCCTCCGCGCCGGTCTCTGCATACAGATCGGCCGGCCCTCCCACGCCGAAACGCGTATGACGCGCCAGCGGAACGCCGGCCGAAAGCGTTAAATTGGGAATCGCGGCGAGATGCGCGCGCATCTCTTCGGTGGTCGGCATTATCTCGATTATAAAGGGAGGGCGTATGGCGCGTTCCAGCTTTGCGGGCTTTCCGCCGGAAGCAATCGGATTTTTCCGCGGGTTGGCGCGGAACAATCGCCGCGAATGGTTTCAGCCGCGCAAAGCTGTGTTCGAAGAAAGCGTAAGGCAGCCGATGCGCGAGCTGGTGACGGCGCTCAACCGGGCGCTGGCCGGCTTTGCCCCGGAGTACGCCACAGATCCGGAGAAAGCCATCTTCCGCATCTATCGCGACGTGCGTTTCAGCAAAGACAAGAAGCCCTACAAGGAACACGTCGCAGCCAGTTTCCCTTTGCGCGGCGGCATGGCGCATGGGCACGGCGGTTTCTATGTGGCGATCTCGCACAAGGAAGTCGCGGTGGGCGGCGGCGTGTACATGCCGGAGCCGGCTGCTCTGCTGGCCATCCGCAACCATATTGCGGAGCGCCACGCGGAGCTGCGCCGCATCCTGGCGAATCCGAAAGTGCGGCGCCTGCTAGGGGAAATGCAAGGCGAACAACTGGCGCGCGTGCCGAAAGGATTCTGCGCCGATCATCCCGCGGCCGACCTGCTCCGCTTCAAGCAGTTCGTCCTGTACGTGGAGCTGCCACCTGGCATCGCCACTTCACCCGCGCTGTACCAGGAGATCGTGGATCGCTTCCGCGCGATGGTGCCGTTCCTGCGGTTCCTCAACGCTCCGCTGCCAAAAGAGAGAAAAATCGACGCGCGGGACTTGTTGCCTTAGCGGCGGCCGATTGGCGAGTGGGTTTGGGCGCGGCGGAGTATGCCCTACTGCACTTCTTCGGTCCAGCCTTCCAGCACCTGTTTGATCTTGCTCATGAACTGGTCGGCCAGCGCGCCATCGATCAGGCGATGATCGAAGCTGAGCGACAGGTGGCAGATGGAACGGATGGCGATGGCATCGTTGATCACCACCGGGGTTTTGTCGACGGTGCCGACGCCCAGGATGGCGACTTGCGGCTGGTTGATGATGGGCGTGCCGACCAGGCTGCCGAAGCTGCCGAAGTTGGTGATGGAGAAAGTCCCGCCGAGCACCTCATCGGGCTTGAGCTGGCGCGAGCGGGCGCGGGCGGCGAGATCGACCACCGCGCGTTGCAGGCCGAGCACGTTCTTTTCGTCGGCGCCGCGAATCACCGGCACGATCAGGCCGTTTTCCAGCGCCACCGCGATTCCGATATTGATTTCGTTGTGGTAGATGATGTTGTTGCCGTCGAGCGAAGCGTTCAACAGCGGGAACTGGCGCAGCGCCACCACCACGGCGCGCGTGATGAACGGGAGGTAAGTCAGATTGAAGCCGTAATTGGTCTGGAAAGCGGCCTTGTTGCGTGCGCGCATTTGGGCGACGGCGGTCATATCCACGCGGTGAATGGTGGTGACGTGCGCCGAGGTGCGTTTGGAAAGCACCATGTGTTCGGCGATCTTGCTGCGCATGGTGCTGAGCGGCTCGACGCGGGTCTTGGCCGGGTGAGTGGGCGCGAGCGGCGCGGGCGCGGGCGCGGCGGCGGCTGGGGCGACGGGCGCAGGTTGCAGCGCTGGCGGGCGCACAGGCTCCGCTGCTGCCGCGGCCGGCTTTTGCGCCAGGTAGCTTTCCACGTCCTGCTTGGTGATGCGGCCTCCGGCGCCGGTGCCTTTGATGCGGCTCAAATCGATGTTATTCTCGCGAGCCAGCTTGCGCACCAAAGGAGAAAGCGGGCCGGCGGGTTCGGCCGCGGGCGCCGGTTCCTCGGCCGGGGGCGGGGCAGGCGCTGCTGCTTCGACCACCGGCGTGGGTTCGGGCGCCGGCTCCGGCGATGTTGCGGCGGCGGCAGCGGCTTGCGCGGGCGGCTTGGCGGCTGTGGCGCCGGCGCCATTCTCCTCGATGCGCGCCACCACGGTGTTGATGCCGACGGTCTTGCCTTCTTCGACCATTACCTCGGATAACGTGCCGGCGGCGGGCGAGGGGATCTCGGTATCCACTTTGTCAGTCGAGATCTCGAACAGCGGCTCGTCGCGCTCCACGTGTTCGCCGGGCTTCTTCAGCCACTTGGTCAGCGTGCCTTCCACAATGCTTTCGCCCATCTGGGGCATCACGACGTCGGTCATATCGGTTCTCTCTTTCGGGCGCCGGCCAGGGCGGGCGCCGCAAGCGGCAGTTCGAAATCGAAGACGCGGCCAAAATGCGCGGTCAAAACGTATCCTACATCTTCCAGCGTGGCGCGCACGCCGAGCGCGGCCATCGAGGTCACGGGCTTAGTCAATCCACAAGGAACGATGTATTGGAAATAGCTGAGATCGGTCGAAACGTTGAGCGCGAATCCGTGCGAGGTCACCCAGCGGGAAATGTGCACGCCGATGGCGGCGATCTTGCGCCCGTCCACCCACACGCCGGCGAGCTTGGGAATGCGGCCGGCGGCGATGCCGAAATCGGCCAGCGTCGCCATGAGCACTTCCTCGAGGGCGCGGACGTAAGCGCCCACGTCGCGCTTCCATTGGCGCAGGTCGAGAATCGGATAGCCCACCAACTGGCCGGGGCCGTGATAGGTAATGTCGCCGCCGCGATCGGTGGGATGAAAGGCCACGCCGGCGCGCTCCAGGATCTCGTCGCTGGCCAGCAGGTTTTCGCGACGCCCGTTGCGGCCGAGCGTGACCACGTGCGGGTGCTCGACCAGCAGCAGTTGATCGTCAATCGCGCCCTGCTGGCGCTCCGCCACCAGGCGCCGCTGCAACTCGAGCGCGCTCGCGTAGTCGATTCGTCCGAGTTCGCGCAGGCAACAGTTACGCATTGATGGAGAGGCCGTAGACCGCGTTGAAGGCTTCGCCCAGGGCCTCATACAGCGTGGGGTGGGCGTGGATGGTCTGCATCATGACGTCGACGGTGGCTTCGGCTTCCATCGCGGCGACGGCTTCGGCGACGATCTCGAAGCCCTCCGGGCCGATGATGTGAACGCCGAGGATTTCGCCGTGCGGCTCACTGGCGACCACTTTGATGAACCCTTCGTGATGGCCGAGGATAGTCGCGCGGCTGTTGCCGGCGAACGGAAAGCGGCCGACCTTGACGGCGTGGCCCTGCGCGCGCGCCTGGGCTTCGGTGAGGCCCACGCTGCCGATGCCGGGCTGGGTGTAGGTGCAGCCGGGAATGCGGTTGCGGTTGATGGGAACGGCGGGCTTGCCGGCCATGTGGGCGACGGCGATCATGCCCTCGCGCGTGGCCACGTGCGCCAGTTGCGGCGTGCCGGCGACCACATCGCCGATGGCGTAAACGCCCGGCTCGCCGGTCTGCTGCCACTGGTCGACCTTGATGAAGCCGCGGTCGAGCTCGACGCGCGTGTTCTCCAGGCCGATGTTTTCGGTGTTGGGCTTGCGGCCCACGGCCACCAGCAGCTTCTCGGCTTCGAGGGTTTCCTGCTTACCGTCCTTGGTGGTGAGTGCCAGGCGCACACCCGAGCCGGTCTTTTCGATATTCTCCGCGCGCGCCCCGGTTTCGACGCGAATGCCCTGCTTGCGGAAGTTGCGTTCGAGCTCCTTGGAGATGTCTTCGTCCTCCACCGGAACCACGCGCGGCAGCATTTCGACCACGGTGACTTCGGCGCCGAAGCGGCGGAAGATGCTGGCGAACTCGACGCCCACCGCGCCGGCGCCGATGATGATGAGGCTTTTCGGCGCCGCCGTCAGGTTGAGGATTTCGATGTTGGTGAGAATGAATTCCGGGTCGGGCGCGAGGCCGGGAAGCATGCGGGCTTCCGAGCCGGTGGCGACGATGATGTTCTTCGCCTCCAGGGTTTCGGCGCTGGATTCGTTCTTCACCTCGACCTTGCCGCCGCCCTTCAGCGTGGCGTAGCCCGCGATGCGCTCCACCTTGGCGCGCTTGAGCAGCAGCTCCACGCCCTTAGAGTGCTTGTTGACGATCGAGTCCTTGCGGTCCTTCACCTTGGGATAATCCAGGCGCGGGTTCTCGCAGTGGATGCCCTCCTGCTCGGAGTGGACGAAGCGCTCCCAGACGTCGGCGGTCTGGAGCAGGCTCTTGGTGGGAATGCAACCCACCAGCAGGCAGGTGCCGCCAAGTTTGGCCTGCTTCTCGACGAGCGCGGTCTTCAATCCGTATTGGCCGGCGCGAATTGCAGCGGAGTAGCCGCCGGGACCACTCCCAATCACGATCAGATCGTATGGCACTTTTTTATTCTACGCGCGTCACCGTCAGCGCTGCCGGTGCGTCTACCCAAAAAGGGCCGGCGACCGGCTCGACCGCTCCCTTACGGTCGCGCCTCCGAACGGAGCGTGCGTTGTCGGAGCCGCGACCGTGAGGGAGCGGTTAGCCCCGGCGCTACCATGAAGAATATGAAAAGGCTGCTACCGATTTTGATGCTGGCGGGCGCATGTGGATTCGCGCAGACCAAGCCGGCGGCGCAGAGCGCGGGTTCCACAGCACCGGCCGCGCGCTGGCCTATCGAAAGCCTCCGCGTGGAAGGCAACCACACCTACAGCGCGGAACAGATTCTGGCGGTAGCTGGGCTGACTGTGGGACAGGTGGCGGGCAAGCCGGAGTTCGAGGCCGCGCGCAAACGGCTCACGGATACTGGCGCGTTCGAGACCGTCGGATACAAGTTCACACCAGGCTCGGCGAAAGGCTACGCCGCGCTGATTCAGGTGTTGGAGGTGCAGCAGGCTTATCCGGCCGAGTTCGAGAACCTGCACGTTTCCGAGCAGGAACTGCGCGCCGCGTTGCGCGAGAAGGATCCGCTGTTCGCTTCCGGCAAGCTGGCAGCCACGCAGCCCGCGTTCGAGCGGTACAAGAAGTGGGTGGAGGAGTTCGTAGCGGCCAAGGGCCAGCCGGAGAAAATCGCGGTCGGGGTTGCGCCCATCGCGACGGGCGAGTTTGCCGTGGTTTTCCGTCCGGCACATTCCCTGCCCGCGGTGGCGCTGGTGACGTTTCGCGGCAATCACGTGGTGCCCTCCAACGTGCTGCACGATGCCATGATCGCGGGTATCGGCGCCGAATATACCGAAGACCGTTTTCGCGAGATCCTCAACAGCGCCATCCGGCCGATCTATGAAGCGCGCGGGCGCATGCGGGTGCGGTTCACCGAGTTGAGCACCGAACCCACCAAGGACGTGCTGGGTGTGCACGTGTTCGTGACCATCGATGAAGGCCGCAGCTACACGATGGGCAAGGTGTCGATCGAAGGGCTGCCGCCCATTGACGCCGCGGACCTGCGCCGCGACATCGACGTAAAGACCGGCGACGTGGCCAACTTCGACAAGGTGGACCAAGGCCTCGAGACGATGCGCAAGGCGCTGCGCCGGGAGGGCTACCTGAACGCCAAGATCACCGCGGACCGGGTGGTGGACGACGGTCACGAATCGGTTGACGCGGTGGTTCACGTGGAGGCGGGGCCGCAATTCACAATGGGCAAGCTGACCGTGGCCGGCCTCGATCTGGAAGGCGAGGCGGAAGTCTTCCGCATTTGGACGATGAAGATGGGCAAGCCGTTCAACCCGGAGTATCCGGACTATTTTCTCGGCGTGATTCGCCAGCAGAACCTCTTCGAACACTTGGGGAAGACCACCGCGGAAGTGAAGATCAACGACAAAACCCACACCGGCGACGTGAGGCTGGTCTTTACCGCCGAGAAGCCGGCTGAGAAGACGGAAGGCGGGCGCGGTCCGGGCCGGCAGTGAAAGCGAAGTAGGACGGACGATCGGTTTTGGTCGTCTGTCAAGGTTAGGAGTTGGCGAGGAATGACAGACCACGAAAAGCGATGGTCTGTCCTACCCTGACAATGGCATCCAGACGCGATATCGCGAGTCGGGCGACCAGGTGTTGCCGGCCGAGGCGTAGTCGCACAGGCGGACCTGGCCGGCAGTGAATGCCATCGCGATTCCCGGCGGCGGCGCGATGGCTTCGAGCGGTACGAAGCTGCCGTCGTCACCGAAGCCCGCGACCGCGTCATCGATCATATCTTGTCCCAGCCTGACGTCCCTCGCCAAAACCAACGGGCCGCGCGCCACGGCGGCATATGGGCGCGATCCATCCGTCGCGCGCAGAACCCGGCCGCGCAGATCCAATTGCAGGCGAACCCGGTCATCAGGTTTCCAGCGCCGTTCGATGGCGGCATACGCGCCGGGATGGACATCGCCGATCTTCGAGCCGTTCACAGTGAGCGAAGTCTGGGCGCTCCATGCCGGTATCCGCAGGCGCACCGGGAAAGACTCCGGCCGCGAGGGATGGAGCACTAGGTCGATGGCGCCAGAGACCGGATAGTCCGTCTTGGCCTCGATCCGCAACGCGGCGCCGGAGGGAAGCTCGAAGTCCCAGGCGCCTTCCGAATAGAGGTTGAACGCCGGGCCTTCCGCGCCCATCATGACGGCAACCTGCGGCAGCAGCATGATGCCACGCGGGCCGTTCGCCTCGCAGCAGTTCAGCTCCATGCCGCACTGCTTCTCGCCGAATTCGCGGACGCCCGCGAGGGGGCTGTACTTGGCGAAGCCCGATCCGTCCGGCGTCATGGCCCCCACGAGCGCATTGTAGGCGGCGGTCTCGATCGCGTCGGCATAGCGCGGGTCGCCGGTAAGGCGGAGCAAGCGCGCGCAGAGATGCATCCAGGTCACCGTCACGCAGGTTTCCATGGGATTCTTCGCCGCCTCGGTTTGACGCGCCTTGCCGCCGTACCAGCACTCTTCGGAAGAGCCCGAGCCTGTAACGTTGATTTCGGTGGAGAGAATGCTCGCCTGCGTCCGTGTCGCCGCGTCGCGCCATGCGGTCCGGCCCGTTTCGCGGTACAACTCGAGCAAGCCGGCGTAACACGACATCATCTCGTACGCCTTCTCGCCGTTTTCCCAGGAGAACCAATTCTTCTTCGGACGCGGAAACCGCTCCCCCACGGGAACCGCGGTGAATGCCTTTTCGACTAACTGCGGCCCGTCGGGCGCCGACCATCGGGATACGATCCATTCGGCGAAACGCAAGACTTGCTCGTCGCCGGTGTGACGATGGAGCAACACGATGGGTTCGAGCACGGAACTCGAGGCCATTCCGCGGAACAGGCCGCAGCGAAGAATATCGGCCGCGCCGGGACCAACTTCAGTCATCAGATGCCGGACGAGCCGGCGTGCGGCCGCCAGCGCCGCGGTGTCACCGGCCATGTCGAACCAAGCCAGCAAGCCGAGCAGCGTGTATTTGCGGCCCCAGATATCCCAGGACTTCAAGTGGCTGCCGTCGGCGTAGTTCCCTATGTAGCCATCCGCACTTTGGGTGGCGAGCAGCGATTGAACGGAATCGCCGAGACTCGCTCGCTCATCGGCGCTGTGCGTGTACTGACAGGCCGCAGCGGCCGACACAAACCACTTGCCCCAAAACTCGGTTTGCCAGCAAGCGGTCTCCGCACGCCGGCGAAATGGCGCCACCAGCTTGTCCCAATTCTGCGCGAAGATGCGTTTGCGAACGCACAAGTCGATCTTGCGGCCCAGGTAGCCGCCCAGTTGGACATGGCCGAGCGCGGCCGGCGTCAGGACATCGGCGAGGCGGCGCCGCGGCTGGTTGTCGGGAACTGCACTCTCCTGCCTGGCGCACGAGCTACCGGCCACGGCAGGGAGCAATGCGAGCGCCTGGCGTCGAGTCATCGGCAAACCACAGGTTAGCGTGGCTCAGGCCCGTGTGGGGCAGGATGACATCCTGCGCGCGGTTGCCAACCGCCGCGCGGGCCGATTGGCAATCGGCCCGCAGCTTACCAAGCTGCCCCGCAGCGCCGCTGGATGTACACTAACTGAAAGCTACCAGCGAGAAAGAACGCTCCGGCATTTGTACTGCTCAGCACAGGAGGCCCAATGTCACTTCGTCCAGTGAAACGACTGATCAAAGCCAAGCCGACCATCGAAGGCGCGGGCGTGCATCTGCGCCGCGCGTTCGGTTTCGGCAACACTACCGAGTTCGACCCGTTCCTGCTTCTTGACGACTTCCGCAATGACGTTCCGGAGGATTACTTGGCCGGCTTCCCGTGGCATCCCCACCGCGGGATCGAAACCATCACTTATGTCCTTGCCGGAACGGTCGAGCACGGCGACAGCATGGGAAACCACGGGGCCATTGGCGCAGGCGACATCCAATGGATGACGGCGGGCAGCGGAATTGTCCACCAGGAGATGCCCAAGGGCGACCAAGCGGGCAGGATGCACGGGTTCCAGTTGTGGGCCAACCTTCCCGCGTCGCTGAAGATGACGGCGCCGCGCTATCAGGAAGTGAAGGCGGGCGACATTCCGGCAATCACGGACGACGACGGCACTCACGTCCGCGTTGTCTGCGGAAAGTTCTGGGGAACAACCGGTCCCGTGGATGGCATCGCGGCCGATCCGACTTATCTCGATGTGTCAGTGCCTCCGGGCCAGCGGAAGACGCTGCCGGTCGAGACAACGCACCACTCCTTCGCGTATGTTTTCTCGGGCGGCGGAAAGTTCTGCAACGCTTCGGGCCCGCTCGAGGTGCCAACCGAATCGGTGGGATGGGCGGATACCAAGCCTCCTGCCGAGGCGGACAACCGCTCGCTGATTCTGTTCGACCGCGGCGACGAGGTCGAAGTGCACGCCGGGGAGGACGGGATCCGGTTTCTGCTGTGCTCGGGGCAACCGCTCAAGGAGCCGGTGGCCTGGTACGGTCCCATCGTGATGAACACCCAGGAGCAGCTTAGGCAGGCATTCGAGGAACTCGATAAGGGGACGTTCCTGAAGGCGAAGGGGGCGGCGCAGAAGTGAGAGGCCCGTTAACTCACTGAACCTTCCGCACGACCAGCATCTCGATGGGCCTCTCAGCTCCGGTAAGCTCCAGCCCAAGCTGATGAGCGATGTCAAAAGAGGCCTCGGGTTGCGGTCGCTGGCTCGACGCGGAGTAGTTATAGTTGCCCTCGAAGCCGGTCTCATCAATCACCGGAACCTCAAGCACGCCTTCGAACTCACTGGCAATGTCCCCCATCTCTTGCGCCGTGCCAACCATCGAATCAAGCCCGCCGCCACGCATCTCTTTGTCGTCGCTTTTCGCAGGCTGCAGTTGCGGGGAGGGCTTTCCGCAAGCCGTAAGGCGGTAAATGCGCTGCATGCGCACTTCCTTCTCGACACTCAGGCCAAAGTGTTTTTCGACGGCCTCTCGAACCACCTGCAATAACTGATCGCGGTCCGCCACTGGTATGTGAGCGGTGACGTCATATCTCCCTTCATCCAACTTCTCGGGAAACGCGATCCGAGCCATGGCAGTATTCCAAAGTTCCAGAATGATTAGCTTCAGCGGCTGATTCTTTGTGATATAGGTATCCGGGCCACCCTCACCCAGCGCCCGGAACTCGTTTTGCGCCGCGGGCGATATGTGGACCACGTAGGACGGCACGAGATCCATACCGGCAGACGGATCGGAGTATTGCGGCTGCGGCGGTGTTTCGTCAAGCCCGGTGTCCGGCTGGTTGTCCAGTAAGGCACGCACCGCGTCCTTCACTTCGTCCTCGTCAGGCCCACCGCGGGCATAGCCGGCGATGAAGCCCGATTGATCTACGACTACGGTTCGTTGGAACCGAGGGAGTTTGAAGTTCTTATAATTCGTCAGATCGCTATCGAGCAGCACGCATCCATGAAAGCGAGTCTGATCGAGAGCTTGATCCAGCAGAAACTCCGATCCCGCAGCCACCTGGATGAACTGGACTGGCTCGTCCCGAAGGGTCTGAGCGGCTTGCTTCCAGTCGTCGACATCGTCCTGGAGGACGTCATCAGGCGACAACGAGACTACGACCACTTTCCCGCGCAGACTAGCCCAATCCAAACCCGCGGGGCAGTTACCCTTGAGCTCGTCCCAAACCAGCGCGGCCGGAATGTCGCCCCTGTGCTGCGCACTGGCGAAGCCGGCGAGTGCGGCAATCACGGATAGCGCCTGGATGGAACGCCTCATCAGCGATAATCCTGGCATCTTAGATACCAAAACGCCGGACTTGCTTTTGATTCGGGCTTCCTATAGCCGCTCCGTGAGCCTCAGGCACAACTGTGAGGGGCGGCGACAGTATTCGGAGCCGCGACCGTCAGGGAGCGGTTGAAGTGCCCCCTACCGCTCCAACGCGGCCACTCCCGGCAGCTTGATACCCGCGAGGAATTCTAGCGATGCGCCGCCGCCGGTGGAGATGTGGCTGATCTTGCTGGCTACGCCGGCGGCTTTGATGGCCTTTTCTGAATCGCCGCCGCCCACCACCGAAGTGGCGGAGGAAGCGGCCACGGCTTTGGCCAGTGCCACGGTGCCTGTGTCGAACGGCGGTTTTTCGAAAATGCCCATCGGGCCATTCCAGATCACCGTCTTGGCAGAGGCGATCACTTGCGAAAACTTCTCGATGGTCTTAGGCCCGATATCGACGCCGATCTTATCGTCAGGAATGGTTTCGACCACCTCGTTAGCGGCGCCGGCGGCGATTTCCGAAACGACCACGTGGTCCACCGGCAGCATCAGCTTGCTGCCCAGCTCGGCGAGCAGCTTCTTCGCCAGATCCACCTTGTCTTCTTCCACCAGCGATTTGCCGGTGGGTAGGCCCTGCGCTTTGAGGAACGTGTACGCCATGGCGCCGCCAATGAGAAGTTGATCGACGATCTTGCCCAGGTTCTCGATCACTTCAATTTTGTCCGACACTTTGGCGCCGCCCAGAATCGCCACGCACGGGCGCGGCGGATTGGTGGTCGCGAGGCCGAGGTATTTCAGCTCCCGCTCCATTAGGAGGCCGGCAGCAGCGGTTGAAACGAACTTGACCATGCCTTCAGTGGACGCGTGAGCGCGGTGCGCGGAACCGAACGCGTCATTGACATAGACGTCGCACAGCGCGGCCAGCTTCTTCGAGAATTCCGGATCGTTCTTTTCTTCCTCGGCGTGATAGCGCAGGTTCTCGAGCAGCAGCACTTCGCCGGGCTTGGGCAGTATCGCTTCCACCTCCGGCCCGACGCAATCGGGCGCCATCTTCACCGGCCGGCCGAGCAGACCAGCCAAACACGCCGCCACGGGGCGCAGGCTCATTTCGGGATTCGGTTTGCCCTTCGGCCGGCCCAGGTGCGAAGCCAGGATGACGCCGGCTCCGTGATCGAGCGCGTATTGAATGGTGGGAAGCGACGACTTGATGCGCTTGTCGCTCGAGATTTCCATCTCGCCCCTTTCGTTCTTAACCAGCGGGACGTTGAAATCCACGCGGATGAATACCTTCTTACCGTTCAGATCGAGATCGCGTATGGATAGATAGGACATATCAGGCCTCAAAGCAAGGTTTTCCATTAGAGAGTAACACGCGTCGGGACGGGCAAGCACGAGCATGCCTACCAACCCTTTTACAATAGTCAGGTGCCTTCCCTTCCCCTCATCGAACTTGATAACGTCACCGTGCAGCGCGGTTCGCGCGTGGTGCTGGATGGCGTCACGCTGGCGATAGCGCAGGGCGAGCACGTCGCCATTCTGGGTCCCAATGGTAGCGGCAAATCGACGCTCATCAAGCTGATCTCGCGCGACCTGTATCCGCGGCTGAAGCCGGAGCCCTGGTCGCTGCGCATCCTGGGCCGCGACACATGGAACCTGTTCGATCTGCGCAATCGGCTCGGGCTGGTTTCGAACGATTGGATGCAGATGTGCACGCGCGATTTCTCCGGCTTCGAAATCGTCCTCTCCGGCTTCTTCGGCAGCGTCGGCATCTGGCCGTACCATGCCGTGACGCCGGCCATGCAAGCGACCGCGCGCGAGGTGATGGAGACGCTCGAAATCGCGCACCTGGCCGAGCGCTCGACCGATCACATGTCGTCCGGCGAAGCGCGGCGCTTTCTGATCGCGCGGGCGCTGGTGCACGGCCCGCGGGCGTTGATCCTGGACGAACCCACCACCAGCCTCGATCTGCGCGCCACCCACGAGTTGCGCGAGACTCTCTCCAGGCTGGCGCAGCGCGGCATCGGCATCATCATGGTGACGCACCACCTGCCGGATATCATCCCGGAGATAGAGCGCGTGGTGCTCATCCGCCTGGGCAGGATTTCGCGCGATGGCGCCAAGCGGGAAGTCCTGGAAACGGGCGCTCTCAGCGAACTCTTCGGCGTCCCAGTCGAAGTGCTGGAGCGCGGCGGGTATTATCACGTGCTGTAGCGAGGGAGTCAGAAGTCAGGAATCACGAGCCAGAAGTCAAGAAGACAGAGGGGTGGCGTGGCATCGCCAGCGGACCGGAACGAAACACTCATTTCGCCTCCTGCAACCCCTTTCACGCGGGTCTGGCCCGAATGCCGAAAATTCCCCTAACACACTGTAATAGATAGAGTTATCTAACTTGGAACCAGCCCAACCCTAGGTTTTTCGGGATTCGTGTGGGATACTCGGAGTTAGCAGGCTGCGTATCGCGAGTAGATCGGGCTCGCCGGTCGTTGACACCGCGGCTCAGCAAACGCCTCAATCCGGAGCCGTGCTTGCAGAGCCATGTATCGCGGTTTGATACGGGCTTGCTGCACGGATTCGTTAGGGTCCTGGATTCGTAAGTCAAGCATGTCTCAGTTGGATGAAGCGGTAATCAGATATAACAAGCTGCTCGAGAACGGTGTGCACCGCGATCTGGGCTGGGCGGAAGAACTCCATGCGCGAATGGAGGAGGCCGGACTGTCGGCCGGCGGCCGCCTGATCTGCCCGTTCCTGCGGCCCAGTTTTATTTCGCGGCGCCAGTACGATTCGCTGGTCAGGACCGGCGAAGCGCTGATCGCGGCCATCGACCGCATGGAGCAGATGGTGCTGCAGGACGCCGGTCTGCTGGCGCGCCTGGAATTGCTGCCGGCTGAAAAAATGCTGGCCGCCATCGATCCCGGCTATCAGAGCTTCGAGGTGGCCGCGCGTCTGGATACGCACCTGGTGAACGGCCATTTGCATTTCGTGCAGTATAACGCCGATTCACCCACCGGCGCGGGCTACGCCGACCGCCTGGCGGAGTTGTTCTATGACATCCCGCCGATGAAGGAGTTTCGCAAGAAATACACGCTCAGCAAGGTGGCCAGCCGCAAGCACCTGCTGCAAGCGCTGCTCAAATCGTACAAGCAGTTCGGCGGCAACAAGAAGCCCAACATCGCGGTGGTGGAGTTCCGCCCGCCCTATCATTCCGGCCGCAGCGAGTTCGAGTTGTTCCGCGACCTCTTCCGGCAGGAAGGGTACCAGGCGGAAATCGTTTCACCGGAACAACTGGAATACCGCAACGGCGTGCTGCGCCGCGGCGCGTTTGAAATTAACCTGGTCTATCGCCGCCTGGGCGTGCAGGAATTCCTCCTGCGCTTCGATCTGTCGCACCCGCTGGTGCGGGCCTACCGCGATCGGGCGGTTTGCGTGATCAACAGTTTCCGCTCGGAGCTGGCCCACAAAAAGGCCATGTTCGGCCTGCTGACGGATGAATCGCTCACCGTCAAGTTTCCCGCCGCGGAGCGCAAGGCCATCCGCGAGCATGTGCCCTGGACCCGCCTGGTGGCGCAAGGCAAGACCACACACGGAGAAGAGACCGTCGACTTGATGGAATTCATCTCCCAGAACCGCGAGCGGCTGGCGCTCAAACCCAACGACGATTCGAGCGATCAGCACAGCTACTTCGGCTGGGAGATGGATGGCGCCGAATGGGACCGCGCGCTCAAGCAGGCCGGGCGCAGCCCTTACGTGGTGCAGGAACGGGTTGACCCTGTGCGCTCGGTGTTCCCGCTGCTGACGGATGGGCACCTCGAATTCCGTGAAATGCAGGTGGATGTGCATCCGCACGCCTACCTGGGCAAAGTGCAAGGCTGTTCCAGTTGGCTTTCCACGCCCAAGGCCGGCTTCACCACCGCCGCCGGCATCGTGCCGACCTACATCGTCGAAGCCAAATAGGTAGGGCAGGTCCCCGGCCTGCCAAGCGCCGGCGATTCCGCCAATCACAAAAGATAGCAGACTCTTATTTCTTTTACTGCGTGGCAGTTAACGGCGAACCACCGGCTGGAGCAGGCGCCCGTTCGCTACCATCGAATCGGTTCTATGGCCACGCTTTTTTCTATTGCTTCGCGCCGGCGAGACGGCATGAAACCGTACGGGCGATGCCAGGCACAAACGGACTCGCTGCCGCCCACCGCCATTTCATCTCCCAGCGCGGAGGCTGGCGCGGATCGCTCAACCGGCCTTGCGCGCCTAACCGCGCAATACTACCGGCGCTGGCAGCCGGTTGTTATTGAAGAGCGCCTACTGGTGGATCTGCTGATTGCGGCCGACTGGCAACTGCGGCGTCTGCAGTCGGGCCGCCAGTGGCGCCCGCCGGAACCGGCTTAATTAGCTTGCCAACGCCCGCTGGCGGGCGCTCACAACCATCGCCTGCTGAGCTCAGAGTCGTCTCGGCTTTTCTTCCCGCCGCGCGGGCGTGGTTTTCAACGGAGCGGTCGACGACGATTTAGCTGGTCATCTCCCGTCGCACGGCTCAGCGCGCGCCTGCTACCGGGTCGCCGTAGAAAGTTCCCCGGCCATGCGAGCCGACGTAGACTCTGCCGAACTGCTTGGGATCGCCGGTAATCTGCAGCAGCAAACCCCATTGATGTTGATCGTCGTTGATCCGCACCCAGCTCTTGGCGCCGTTGGTGGAACGGAATATGCCGCGCAGTCCATCCACCACGCCGATCAGATACAAGGTTGACTCGTTGGCGCCGGGCGCGGCTTTGCCGAAGCCGAAGCCATGAATCTGGTCGACGTGGCCCAGACGCGTGAACGTCACGCCGCCATCGGTGGAGTGGTACAAGCCGTTGAAGGCGGCCAGCCACAGGTCGCCTTCCTTGCCTGGCGTGGCGTAGATGCGGTCCTGGCCGCCGCGGTTGTCGCCGCGGTCGCCGCCGCGCGTGGGCACGCCATCGGGCAAGGTTAGTGGCTGCTCGGTGAACGTCGCTGCGCCGTTGGTGCTGACGAAGAGCTTCCCATCGAACAGCGCAAGGCCGTAAAACTTGCGCGGATTGACAGGGTCGGCAATCACGCGCGTGTTTTCGGGGATGCCCTCCGACTTGGTCCAGCGCCCGCCGGAATCGCGCGTGAAGTAGACAGCGCCGCGCTCGGGCGTCCACACCCAGATCTCGCCGTCGGTGGAAACCGCGATGCTCCCCATGCTCGCGTTGGGCGGCGCCGACGGAGTGGGCTGCCACGTCCTGCCTCCATCCATCGTGAAAGAGATGTTGCCGCCGCCGCGAACGGCGGCCCTGCCGGCGCGGACAATCATGTCCGGACTGGTTTGGGCGCCGGCGAGACCGGTGGTGTTGCCGAAGCGCGGGGGGGAGGAACTGCCTTCGGGCGCCGGCTTATCGAGGTCCCAGTGGACGAAGCCGCCATAATCGCCGATGGCGGTGATCAGATGCGCGCCCGTGGGCGGGCTGAGCAGATCGAGCGCAACGGTCTCTTCGATGCCGGTGCTCATGACGCTCCATTTGGTCGGCTTGCCGGCATCGATGGCGGTCAGATTGAAGGTCTCGTACCCGCCGTAGCCTGTGACGAAAATTGCATGATCGGGATTGGCCGGATCGATTTCGACGTCGAACAGCCAGTGAATCGGCGTTTTGGCCACGTAAGGCGCCAGCGAAAAATCGTAAGTGCCGCCCGAGGCAAATACCCCTTTCCAGGTCTTGCCGCCGTCGATGCTGCGGAAAACATCGTCGCCACCCGGTCGGTAATAGGTGCTTGCGATCAGCGTCCTCGGATGATGCGCGTCCACTGAAACGCCGCCGTACCCGAATGCTTTGTTGTTTGTGGCGTCGGGCCGGTCCGGCGTGACATCCGTCCACGCGCCGCTGGCTGTGTCGAGCTTCCAGATGCCGCCGTCGGTCGGCCGGTATGGGTTGGGGCCGGTGACATACGAGATGTAGAGGGTGCCGTCGGAAGCCAGAGCGGCGCGCGCCGGCCGGTACTCGGTTGGCGCACCGGGGACGGGCTGCCACGTCTTGCCGGCATCCTTCGAGCGGAACAGGTTGTCGCGTCCCAACAGGGAAACGCCCACGTAAATGGTGGAACTCACCTTGCCTTTCACTCCGCTGCGCGGGTCGAACACCACAAAAACGATGCCGCTTCCCTGCCCCTGCTGGCTGCCTTCGGCTGGCGGCGCTTCGGAGACATCGGGAAAGCTTTCCACCTTGCTCCAGGTCGCCGCGCGGTCGGCGCTCTTCCACAGGCCGTCGTGGCGCGTGCCCAAATAGAGGATGTTGCCTGAATTGGGATCGACGCCCAGCCGCTCGCCGTGGCCGCGGCCGTTTTCATTGCCGCCGAACTTGAATGGCACGTTGGTGTGCTGGAAAGTCTTGCCGCGGTCGCTCGAGCGCAGAATGGCGCCATCCGGCGTGGTGGGGTTGGTGTAGGTGCCGCAGGCGAGGTACACGCGATTCGGGTCGGAAGCATCGACGGCAATGCTTTCGACGCCCATCCAGTTGAGGTTTTCATACGGCACCCAGTCGAGCAACGGCTCCCAACGATGAGTCGGGTCGTTCCAGCGGTAAGCGCCGCCGATATCGGTGCGGGCGTAGCGCACGCCCTTGGCGGTTGGGTGGAAGACGATGCCATCCACGAACCCGCCGCCAACTATCTGCACGCTCTTCCAGGCATAGGGGACGGATGCGGGCCGCGGGTTCGGCACGCTTTGTGCCGTGGACGCGCCGCAGAGAGCCGCCAGCGTCGCCGAAATCCGCAATAATCGAAAACTCATGAGGGCGCTCCTTTGCCGAAGGAACAAGGTAGCACGGGTAGGGCATGCTTTAGCTTGCCCGCGTGGTAGGGCATGCTTTAGCTTGCCGTTTTTAGCGTGCTCGTGCATACGAATGCGCAATTCGTACTACACTGTAGTTTCCCGCAAGCCGCTACGGCTGCGAACCGCCATGCACATACCGGATGGATATCTCAGCCCGGCTACCTGTGCGGCCCTCTACACCGGCGCCGCGCCGTTCTGGTACGTGTCGCTCCGGCGCGTCCGCAAGGCGCTGCACACGCGGCTCGTGCCGCTGATCTCGCTGTTCGCGGCGTTTTCTTTCGTCATCATGATGTTCAACCTGCCGCTTCCCGGCGGGACTACCGGCCACGCGGTGGGCATCGGCCTCGCGGCGGTGGTTTTGGGACCGTGGGCAGCCATGCTGGCGGTATCCATCGCAATCGTAATTCAAGCCTTGTTTTTTGGCGATGGCGGCATCACCGCAATCGGCGCCAACTGTTTCAATATGGCGATTGCGGGCGCGCTGGTGGCGTACGCGGTGTATCGCATATTGGCGGGGCGAGCGGCCATCGGTTCGGCGCGCCGTGTGATGGCGGCCGGCCTGGCTGGCTACGCGGCGATCAACGTTTCGGCGCTGCTGGCGGCCATCGAGTTTGGCATTCAGCCGCTGCTATACCGGGATTCGACGGGCGCGCCGCTCTATTGCCCGTACCCTCTCAGCATCGCCATTCCGGCCATGATGCTGGGCCACCTGACGATTGCCGGCTTCGCCGAGCTGACGGTATCGGCGGGAGTGGTAGCGTTCTTGCAGCGCTCCGATCCATCGTTGTTGAAGACCACCGCCGGGAGCGGCGTGGCGCTCGGCGAACCAGGCGCCGGAAGGACGCTGCGGCCGCTTTGGGCGGGCCTGGGCGCGCTGCTGATGCTGACGCCGCTGGGGGTTCTGGCGAGCGGATCGGCGTGGGGCGAATGGATGGCGCGGGATTTCGCGAACCCCGCTACGCGCCACGAGATCGCCGCAACGTCGTTCCATCAGGCCGCCCCGCTGCACGCGCCGGAAGGGCTGGCGCGATTGTCGCAAATTTGGACCGCGCCGTTCGCGCGTTACGCGCCGCCGTACATTCGCAGCGCGGCGTTCGGGTACCTGCTATCGGCCATGTTCGGCGCGGGCCTGATCTTGCTGGCCTGCCTGATGGTGGGGCGCCTCGTTGACCGCAAAGAGCGCCGCAAAGAGCCGGCCATATGAAGCTGTTCGAGGGGCGGGGCGGATTCCTCGAACGCACCATAGAAGCGCTGTGGGCTGGCCTCGGACGGGCGGTCGACGCCGAGCACTCCGCCGCGGGCGGCGGCTTGTTGCAGCGGCTGGACGCGCGGGTGAAAGTGGCGGGATTGTTTTCCCTGATCCTGGCCGCGGCGCTGGCAACCCGGCTGTGGGTGATCGCGGCCATCTTCGCGGCGGCGGTTGTATTGGCCATGCTCTCGCGCATCCCCTTCCGCGTGCTGGCGGCCAGGGCATGGATCGGAGCGCTGGCTTTTACCGACGTCATCGCCGTGCCGGCTTTGTTCCTGACGCCGGGCGTTGCCGTGTACCGCGTGCCCGGCCTCCACTGGACGGTCACCGCGCAGGGGTTCGCCACCGCCAGCTACCTGCTGCTGCGCGTGGAGACGGCAGCGACACTGGCGCTGTTGCTGGTGTTCACCACGCCGTGGATGCACGTGCTGAAGGCGCTGCGGGTCTTCCGCGTTCCGGTTGTGTTCGTGGCGATCCTGGGCATGGCGTCGCGCTACATCCTGCTACTGCTGGAGACGGCGCATGAAATGTTCGAATCGCGTAAGAGCCGCACCGTGGGCGCGCTCGCCGCGGCCGGCCGGCGGCGAATGGCGGTGGCGAGCGCCGGCGTCCTGCTCAGCCGGTCGCTTCAATTAAGCGGCGATGTCTACCTGGCCATGCAGGCGCGTGGATTTCGCGGCGAAGTTCACCTTCTGGACGATTTCGCGATGAAGCGGCTCGACTGGGTGGCTCTGGCGGGTTTTGCGGCGCTGGCCGCCGCGGGCGTGTGGGCGGGCCGATGATGCTGTTCGAAACGGCCCGCCTGACCTACCGCTATGACCGTCAACCGGCGGTCGAGGACTTGAGTATCTCGATTGCCGAGGGCAGCCGCGTGGCGCTGGTGGGCGCCAACGGCTCCGGCAAATCCACCCTGCTGCGGATTCTGGACGGCCTGTATTTCGCACAGGAGGGAACGCTCCGCTTTCGCGGAGAAGAGCTGACGGAAGAGCGCTTCGCCGATGACGCGTTTGCGTTTTCCTTCCGCCGCCAAGTGGGGCTGGTATTTCAGAATCCGGATGTGCAATTGTTCAATCCCACGGTGTTCGACGAGGTGGCGTTCGGCCCACTGCAACTTGGCTGGCCCAAGTCCGAGGTGCGGGAGCGGGTGGGCGGGACGCTGGAGCGCTTTGGCATCGCCCATTTGAAGGATCGCGTACCCCACCGGCTGTCGGGAGGCGAGCGGAAGCGCGTGGCGCTGGCGAGCGTGCTGGTGCTGGACCCGGCTGTGCTGTTGCTCGATGAGCCGACGGCGGCGCTCGATCCGCGCAGCCAGAGCCAGATGATCGACCTGCTGGTGGAATGGGGCGGCGGCGCGAAATCGGTGATTACGGCCACCCACAATCTCGGCGATCTGGAGGACATTGCCGACCGGTGCCTGGTGCTGGATGGCGGCCGCGTTGTGGCGGAGGGCGCTCCGGCCGGGATTTTGCGGGATCGTGAGTTGCTGGAACGCACTAACCTGGTTCATGCGCACCGGCACAGGCACCGCTCCGGCGAGATGCATTCGCATCCGCACGTTCATTCCGGCGAGCCGGGCGATTAGGCGCGGCCCGCGTAGCACATATTCCATGATCGTATGCTGCACACGATGACACGGTTGTGCGATGCACCCGGCGCGGACGTGGCGGAAGTTCACACCAGACAAGTCCCGGAGGACGATGTGCTGAAAAACATGTTGAGCCACAGATAAACACAGATAAACACGGATTAGAAAGAACTGGCTTATCCGTGTTCATCCGTCGCCCAAAACGCCCTTTCGAGCTTTTCCAGCAGCCTGGTCGATTCACCGCTGCCACAGAATGCGCGTGGCTTCCAGGGGAATGGCAACCCCGGTGTAATTCGGTATCAGGCGCGCCGTGTAATCGGTAGCCGGCCGCGCGGCGGGCACCTGGGCGCGATAAGCGTAGCCCGAGGGCGCGTCTGCCAATTGACGGACACGCTCCATCTCCTGCCGCACCGGAGCGCCGCCGCTGGCGCCGTCGGCATACAGCTCCACTCGCACCGCATTCGCGTCGAGACCGTTGAGATCGACCTGAACTTCGAACGCGTGCTGTCCGCTGGTGGTCTCGACCTTCATCTCACCGAAGCGCAGCGCGGGCCACGCCTTTTCGATGGCGTGTTGCCAATCCGTCATCCGTTTGCCCGCGGCGCCCTTATCCGCTGCACGCTCACGGTAGGCTGCCGCGGCCGGGAGATAGTGTTGCTCGGTGTATTCGCGCACCGCGCGGCCCGCCGAAAAGCGCGGCGTCAAAGTTGCCATGCTCTTTCGCATCCGCGCCAGCCAGGCCGTGGGAACGCCCTGCCCGTCGCGCGCATAAAACTCCGGGATAACCTCGCGTTCCAGCAGGTCGTAGAGCGCGTCGGCTTCGGCGGCGTCCCAGGCCGGGTCGTCGCCATGTTCTCGCCCATCCCCCAACGCCCAGCCGACTTCGGGCGTGTAAGCCTCCACCCACCAGCCGTCCAATTCCGATAGATTGAGACCGCCATTGACGAGCACCTTCATGCCGCTGGTCCCGCAGGCTTCCCAGGGCCGCCGCGGCGTGTTGATCCAAACGTCCACGCCTTGCACCAGATTTTCGGTCAGATCCATGTCGTAATCGCTGAGGAAGATCGCATGGGGACGCACCTCGGGCTGCCGGATGAACTGCACCCATTGCCGGACGAGATCCTGCCCGGCCTGGTCCGCCGGATGCGCCTTGCCGGCGATGATAAGCTGTACCGGGCGCTGCGCATTGGTCAGAATACGAAACAGCCGCAGTGGATCGTGAAGCAGTAAGTTGGGTCTCTTGTAAGTGGCAAAGCGGCGCGCAAAGCCCAGCGTGAGAATGTTCGGATCGAAGAGATGGCTGGCGGCTTCCACATCTTCGGGCGGCGCGCCGGCCGCTGCCAGGTCCCGCGACAACCGACCACGAGCATACTCGACAAGAGACTTGCTGGCGGCGCAGCGAAACTCCCAGAGCCTGGCGTCGTGGACGGGGTGAATGTCCCGCTCCAAGGCTTCCGTCCCGTCCAGCCAGCGGTCCTTTCCACAGGTCTCGGTCCAAAGATCGTCGGCAGCCGCCGAGTCCCAGGTGGGCATGTGGACTCCATTGGTCACATAACCGATCGGGACTTCTTCTTCCGGCCAGCGTGGGAACAGCGGCAGAAAGAGGCGCCGGCTGACTTCGCCATGCAGCCGGCTCACGGCGTTCACCGCGCCGCTGCCGCGGATGGCTAGATACGCCATGTTGAAAGGCTCCGCCGGGTCGGCCGGGTTCTGGCGGCCCAGCGCCAGCAGATCGGGAAGCGCAATGCCCAGCTTCTGTTCGGCATATCTGCCCAGGTATTGCTCGATCAGTGCGGGAGCGAAACGGTCAAAGCCGGCGGCCACCGCCGTATGGGTGGTGAACAGATTGCCGGCTCGAGTCGCGGCCAGCGCCGTTTCGAAGGGCTGCCCCGTCTCATCCATGAAGCTGCGCGCGCGCTCCAACACCGCGAAGGCCGCGTGCCCTTCATTCAGGTGACACACCTCCGGCTGGATACCCAGCGCGCGGAGCAGCCGCCATCCGCCGATCCCGAGCAGCATTTCCTGCTGGAGGCGCAGCTCTTGCCCGCCGCCATAAAGATCGCTGGTAATCCCGCGGCGGGCGGGATAGTTCGCCGCGTCGTTGCTGTCCAGCAGGTAAAGCTTCACCCGGCCGACCTGCGCCTGCCACGCGCGCAGCCAGACCGAATATCCGGGCAACGCGATCTCCAGGCGCAGCCACTCGCCCGTGGGCTGGCGCACCGGCGTAATTGGCAACTGTCCGGGATCGTTGAACGGGTAGAGCGCCTCTTGGTTCCCGTACTTGTCGATCACCTGTCGAAAATAGCCTTGCTGGTAGAGCAGCCCCACGCCGGCCACCGGCACGCCCAGATCGCTGGCGGCCTTGAGTTGATCGCCGGCCACATTCCCCAGCCCGCCCGAGTAGATGGGCAAAGCTTCGCTCAGCATGAACTCCATGCTGAAATACGCGACCGAAGTCAGCGGAGCGTCCGCATGGTTCTTCTGAAACCACGCCCGCGTTTCCGCCGCCTGCCGTCCGGCTTCGACCAGGCCATCCACTCTTTTTCGGAAAACGGGATCGGCTAGCACGCGCTCGATCTGGTCGCGCGAGACCGTTTGCAGAACCACCCACGGGTTATGTGTGATCTCCCACAGCTTGGGATCGAGTTGGCGCCACACTTCGTCGGTCGAGTGATTCCACGACCAATGCATATCCAGGGCGAGTCCCGCCAGCGAATCGAACCCTTCGATTTCGGTGGGCAGGAGATTGTAAGCGGGATGACTGACTCGTGCGTTTTCGCTCATAGGCGTTTCCGGGATTTCCTCTCGGCGCGGATTCTGAATTCATAATGCCAGATTCCGCGCGTCGGCTTGGTGACGGCTTTGTAGCTTTCGCAGTCGCACCGGGCGTCGAGACCCTTTTCGACGTCGCTCGTAAAGCGCCGGCGGTCTTTGACCACCGGCGTTTCTTTACGGGCAAGCTGATGCATGCCCTGCCCATTGGGACACGCTATAGTAAAAGTGTCCCCATGCGAGGCCCACGCTGGCTCCTGCTGCTGGCGATCGCCGCGATCCTCGGCGGCATCGTTTTCACCTATCGCGCGCAGAAAAGGTCGGCCGCGGCGCACGCGCCCGCCAAGCCCAAGGAGCTCCCCGACGATCTGCACTCGAGCGCCCAGCTCTGGCACTGGGTGGAAACCGACGCCAAAACCGGCCACGTCCGCGCCGACATCACCGCCGTGGACTTCCGCGAGGTCAAGGATTCCTCGCGCGTCGACCTCAAGGGCATGAAGCTCCGCTTGCCCGGTAAGAAGGGCGACACCTACGACCTGGTGAATGCGGCCAGCGCCGAGTTTTACAAGTCCGAGCATAGGCTGTATTCCGAGGGCGAGGTCGAGATCACGCTGAATCTCCCGATGGAAGGCGCGCCCCAGCGCACCCCGGTGGTCATCCATTCCTCCGGCGTCACCTTCAACACCGAGACCTACCGCGCCGAAACCGACAGTCCCTCCACGTTCACGTTTCAAAACGGCAGCGGCAAGGCCACCGGCGCGTACTACGATCCCACCGCGCACGAATTGCGCATGAAGCAGGACGTCGAGATTCACTATCAACCGCAAGGCCCCGGCTCGAAGCCGATGACGATCGAATCGGGCGGCCTGGTCTTCCATGAAAACAACCAGACCATCGAGCTCCCGCCCTGGGGCAAGTTGACGCGCGAAGGTACCGTGGTGGAAGGCGATGCCCCGCTGATCCAATTGCAGAACCACCAAATCCGCAACGTGCACGCCTTCAACGCGCGCGGCACCGAGGATAACGATAACCGCCAGATCGCCTACTCCGCCACCGAGCTCTTCATGGACTGCAACGAACACGGCCAGGTGGAGCATATCGCCGCCGTGAACAACGCCCGCCTGGTGTCGAACGCGCCGGCTTCCGAAACCACCGTCACCGGGGACCGCGTGGATCTGAATTTCGAGGTGCGCGACAACCGCAGCATCCTGCTCCGCGTAGCCGCCGCCGGCCACGGCGTGGTGATTTCGAAACCGCTGCCCGCGCCCGCGAGCGAGCCCGGCGATACCCACGTGCTCTCGGCCGACAACCTGGAGATGACCATGCGCCCCGGCGGCAAGGAGATCGACCGCGTGGTCACCCATGGTCCATCCAGCCTGGAGTTCGTTCCCAACACGGCTGCCGCCCACCACCGCGTTTTGCGCGGCAAGGATTTTCTGATCGCGTACGGCAAGGACAACCGCATCGACACCTTCCACGCCACCGATGCCCACACCGCTACCGATCCCAACGCCGAGGAACGCAAGCGCAAGCGCGCCCAGTCCGTTACCGGCAGCCGGGAAATTAGCGCCCGCTTCGATCCCAAGACCAGCCACCTGGCCGCGATGGAGCAATCCGGCGGCTTCACCTACGCCGAAGGCGACCGCCAGGCCCGCGCCGCCAAAGCCACCCTCGATTCGGATCAGAACGTGATGCTGCTCGATGGCGCCGCGCGCATGTGGGATTCGACCGGCGCCACTTCCGCCGACCGCATCCGGATGGACCAGCGCACCGGCGACTTCACCGCCGAGGGCAACGTCAATTCCAGCCGCATGCCGGAACAGGATGCTAAAAAGAACTCGCAGGTGTTGGCCACCGACGAACCGCTGCAGGCCCAGGCGCGCCGCATGGTTTCCACCAATAAGAGCCACAACATGCACTATGAAGGCGGCGTGGTAATGTGGCAGGGCGCCAACCGCATCACCGCCGACACGGTGGATGTGGACCGCGAGAAGCGCTCCTTCATCGCCGACCGCAACGTGGTCAGCAGCCTCTGGGAAGAGCCCAAGGACGCCGAGAAAAAGAAAACCGCCGCGCCGGTGCTCACCGTGGTGCGCGCGCCGCGCCTCGTCTACACCGATGCCGACCGGCTCGCCGTGTACACCGGCGGCGTGGATATGTCGCGGCCGGGAATGCACATCACCAGCCGAGAATTGCACGCCGTGCTGGCCGATTCAAGCGCCGATTCGCGCCTCGAAAAAGCTTTCGCCGATGGCGGCGTGAAGATCGTCGCCGACACCGTCAACGGCCGCCGCATCGCAACCGCCGAACACAGCGAATACTACACCGGCGACGCGAAGGTGATCCTCTTTGGCGGCAAGCCCCGCCTGGCGGACGACGCCGGCCATTCCACCGAGGGCGAGAAATTGACCTACTACTCCAACGATGATAGGTTGGTCATAGATGGGGCTTCCAACCGGCCTGTCCAGACCTTTATCACCCGACACCGAAAATAACGGCGGCGTGAGCAAACTCGAGACCTCGGAAATCTCCAAAGCCTACCGGGGGCGCCGCGTTGTCGATGACGTCACGGTGCATTTGCAGCAGGGCGAAGTGGTCGGCCTGCTGGGGCAAAACGGCGCCGGCAAGACCACCACCTTCTACATGATCGTCGGCCTCATTACCCCGGATTCCGGCCGCATTCTGCTCGATGAAAAGGACATTACGGCCCTGCCCATGTATCAGCGGGCGCGCCGCGGCATCAGCTATCTTCCGCAGGAGGCTTCGGTTTTCCGCAAGCTCACGGTGGAGGAGAACCTGCTCGCCATCCTCGAAACGCTCTCGCTTTCCGCGCGCGAGCGCCGCGAGCGGATGGAACTCCTAATTGAGCAGATGGGCCTCGAGAAAGTCCGCCGCAGCCGCGGCTACATGCTTTCCGGCGGCGAGCGCCGCCGCGTCGAAATCGCCCGCTCGCTGGTGATCAGTCCGAAATTCCTGCTGCTCGACGAGCCGTTCTCCGGTATCGATCCCATCCAGGTGCTCGAGCTCCAGCGCATCATCTTCGATCTGAAGCGCGCCGGCATCGGCATCCTGATCACCGATCACCAGGTGCGCGAAACCCTGATGGTGACCGACCGCGCCTACATCATCGACGAAGGCCGCATCTTCCGCGGCGGCAGCCCCGAAGCCCTGGAGCGCGACCCCGAAGTCAAACGCATCTACCTCGGCGAGTCTTTCAAGCTGCGGCTGTAATAGTGCGCACACAGTGGGGCAGGCGCTTTCGCCTGCCAACCCACGGCCCCTTTTGAATCACGCCGCGTCCCCGCCGAACGCCCTCCCTCTGATCTCTCGCACCGCGGCTAAGAGGTCCTCTTCCGGTGAGCCGCCTCGAAAGCCTCGATCCAGCCAGCGGTTGTACGCCAAATCGACAACCTCCCAGTCGGTCCCCGATACAAGAATGTCTTGCCGGATGGGGATGACGACTGTGCTCTGCTTTGCCATGGTGCTGTTACGCCTTTCGTTTGTATTGTTGATTCCAATAACAGGGGCGTGACCTTAATGCCCTACTCGGAGGAAATAGGTGCTTGAGGGAAGGCACGCCCCCGTTTGGACCGGACCCCACGCCGACCCAAAACCAGAACGGTCCAAGAGCTTTTACCGCCGATCCTTCCGCGGCCTCCTCGCTCGATACATGTGCCGCAACTCACGCTCGCCGTATTCGACGAACGTGGAATCTTGGCGCTGCACGGCATACCGGAATTCCAGAAGCAAGTTATTGAAATCGTGCTCTTCCTCGTCTTCGGAATCTAGCCTGTGAGTCCAACTCGCAGCCGTGAAAAAAGCCCTGGTTGATTTCATACAGACAGTCTTCTGCTCGGAATACGGCATGCCGCCGCATTACGAATCGCCCCCTACCCTTCTGACTTCGGTCACGGATTGTGCCCCGGCCTGTGTTGCCTCGCCGCCAGGGGAGTTCCCATCTTCCCTGCAAGGCCCGAGCCACTTGTTGGATCCGCTACCGAACGTGTTAGGTGATTTTACCACACTATTTCATGCCTGGCTGTTCAAAACTGACCACTCTGAGCCGATGCGAAACGTCGATTTATCGCGCGGCCCTCGGGCGAGGCATGCCTTGCCCTCTACAACGCTCGACCTTGCGCCCTTAGGGGCCGGGCATGCCCGGCCTGCCGCGGGGCTCTCTCCCACTTCGCTCTACGCGCCGATCACCAGGTGCAGCAGGCGAAACGCCATCCACGCAATCAGCGCCGACATCGGAATGGTGAGCACCCACGCCCACACGATGTTGGTGGCGATGCCCCAGCGGACGGCTTTCAGCCGCTGAATGCTGCCGACGCCGGCGATCGCCCCGGCGATGGCGTGGGTGGTGGAAACCGGCAGCCCCAGGTGGCTGGCCAGCAGCACCGCGCCCGCCGCGCCCGTTTCGGCGCAGAAGCCACTGCGCGGTTTGAGGCGCGTCAGCCGCGTGCCCATGGTGCGCACAATCCGCCAGCCGCCGCTCAGCGTGCCCAGCGCGATGGCGGCGTGGGCGGCCAGAATCACCCACAGGTGAATTTCGAAAGTCTTCTGGAACCCCGAGGCCACCAGCACGCCGGTGACGATCCCCATGGTCTTCTGTGCGTCGTTGGAGCCGTGAGAGAGACTGAAGGCGGCCGCCGACACCAACTGCAGTTTGCGGAAGTAGAAGTCCATCTTGCTGGGAGTGGAACGCCGGAACAGCCAGTATACGGCGATCATCAAAAGATAGGCCGATATCATCCCGATCAGCGGCGCGGCAAAAATAAAAAGAATAGTCAAGCTCCACTGGCCGGCGATCAGCCCTTCGAAGCTATGGCTCAAGCCACGCACGATCCCGGCGTGCGCCACCGCCGCGCCCGCATAACCGCCGATCAGCGCGTGCGAGGAGCTGGTGGGCAGCGCCAGCCACCACGTGATCAGGTCCCAGAGAATGGCGCCCGCCAGCCCGGCCATGATGACATAGGGCGTCACCAGGTTCAGGTTCACGAACCCCTTGCCCACGGTCCGCGCCACCGCCGTACCGAACAGAAACGCCGCCACGAAGTTGAAAAACGCGGCCCACACAACGGCTTGTCCCGGAGAGAGCACGCGCGTGGCGACGATCGTGGCGATCGAGTTGGCGGCATCGTGGAATCCGTTGATAAAGTCGAAGACCAGCGCGATGCCGATGATCAGGACGGCCAGTTGAAGGACGCTCATCGCTAGCTGTTCTTGACCACGACGTTTTGCAGCACGTCGGCCACATCCTCGCAACTGTCGATGGTCTCCTCGAAGAAGTCGTACACTTCCTTGAGCTTGATGAGCAGGATGGGGTCTTTCTCTTTGTTGAACAGATCGGCCACCGCGCTGCGGCCGATCAGGTCGCCCTCGTTTTCCAGGCGATTGATCTCGATGCAATGCTCCATCAGCGGACGCCCCGCTTCCAGCGCCTCAAACGCGCTGTGCATCGACGTGGCGCAGTTCCGGACGATTTCCGCCAGTATGATCATGCTGGGCGGAATCGGATCGATGTGGTACGACAACAATCGGTGCGAAGTGTCTTCCAGACCGTCCAGCACGTTGTCCAGAGAGGAAGAGATGTTGTGAATGTCTTCCGGGTCGAGCGGCGTGATGAAGGTCTGATTGAGGCGGGTGAAGATCTCGTGAATCAGTTCGTCGCCGCGGTGCTCAAGCACGTTGATTTCCATGGCGAACGCAGCCAGCGTGGAGTTGCCCGCGCGCACCCCGTCCAGCAGCAGGCGCGCCGCCTCGGAAATAATATCCGCCTGCTTCAGAAACAGGCCGTAGAACTTCTCTTCGCGTGGAAGGAGTCGCATATCAAGAGGGGATCACAGGAGAAGCCCATCTTAATCGCATTGCAACAACCAGGTCAATATTGGGTTACGGTTCGGTGACGATGGGAAACAGCTCCGCGTCATCAGCTTCCTCGCCCGCGGCATCCAGCTTGAGAAAACGCGTGTCAAGCAGGCGGTCTGTGTCGACATTCCCCATGGCGGAAAGGATGTTCTCCTTCAGGTGCGGATATTCCTTTTCGAGGCTGGCGAACAGGTCGCGCAGCGAACGCCGCACGGTGCCGGTGCGTTGCGAACAGCCGCAGGGGATTAGCGGAACGCCAAGCGATTCGGCGTAAGCGCGCGTCACATCCTCGGTGACGAACACCAGCGGGCGAATCAGCCGGAAATCCCGCTCACGCGACCAGGTGACTGGCGGCAGCGCGCTCAGTCTCCCGGTAAACATGGTGTTGCGCAGCAGCGACTCGCAAAAATCGTCGGCGGTGTGGCCGAGCGCGATGACGTTGGCGCCCAACTCGCGGGCGATCTGGTAAACCGCGCGGCGCCGGTAGCGGCTGCACAGATCGCAGCCGTGCTCCGGTTGATCCTCGAGTAGTTGGAGCGAGGGCGCGTCGCGGTAGTACGTCCACGCCACGCCGCGCTGGCGCAGGTATTCGCCCAGCGGCTCGATGGGGCGCAGGAACTTGCCCTGCTCCACGGTGAACGCACACACCGAGAATTCGACCGGCGCGCGCTGGGCCAGCAACAGCAGCGCTTCGATCAGCGTGGCGGAATCCTTGCCGCCCGATAGAGCCACTGCCACCCGGTCGCCATCGCGAATCATCCGGAAGCGATGGATGGCCTCGCCCACCTTGCGCAGCAGCGTTTTCTCGAGATCCACTGCTTCGATTATAGCGGCGCGGAGCCTGTCAATTCGCAGATTCAATCCCCGGCGGTTTCGGACGCCTGAAGGCGGGATCGAAAGCGCGGTGAGGCCTTTCGGTGGACCGCCTAAACCGCCGGCACCGCCGGAGACAGTTCGGCGGCGCACAATGCCAGGTCACTGGGATGGAACGGTTTGCGAAGCGCGCGGCAGCGGCGGAAACGGTCCGCCAGCGCGGGATCGGGAAACGCGGCAACGTAAATGAGGGGAAGTGTTTCAGCGAATTCGAAGAAGTGTCCGGGCACGTTGGTAATCAGCAGCGAAACCAAGTCCGGCGAGTCCCTCAACGTCCGCAAGGCCTCGTGCAGTTCGGCTTTGACGACCAGATAGCCCTCGCGCTTCAGAATGCCGCCGACAAACCTCTGAATCATCGGGTCTTCCACGATCAGCGCGCACCCGAGAGCGGCTTTCTGCTGCATCTACGGTCCCGTCTGCGAAGGCGCTAAACGCATATTAAGGTCCAGATACCATTTTGCGCGTTGCCGGCGGAGACCTACAATACCCACTGAAGGGCGTGCTGCTATCCCTAACGGTGCGGTTATTGAATTGCAAGCAGGTCGCACCAGCGCCCGAAGACCTGTTGCGCCAACGCCGCTAAACGCGCGGCATTATATGCATAATCGATCGGCGTCCGGACTTCGCGCATGTCCCCGCAATTCAAATCCTGCGAGCACCAATCGGCGATCATTTCGGGCGTGACTTCCAGGTGAAACTGGAGGGCGTAGGCGCTGTCGCCTATGCGAAAAGCCTGGTGGCGGCAGGCCGGGGAGGAGGCCAGCCAGCGCGCGCCCGGCGGCAAATCGAAGGTTTCGCCGTGCCATTGAAACACGGTTTCACGCTGGGCCGCGCCGGCAAACAGCGGATCGGCCGCGCCCTCGCCCGTCAGCTCGATTTCGAACCAGCCGATTTCCTTCACCGGGTTCCGATAAACGCGTGCGCCCAACGCCTTGGCCATCAACTGCGCGCCCAGGCATACGCCGAGCACGGGCCGGCCCGCCTCCACCGCCTGCGCAATCCAGCGCGCTTCCCGCTCCAGGTACGGCAGGCCGTCGTTTACCGACATGGCGCCGCCCATGAAGATCAGGCCGTCGTAGCGCGCCGGATCCGGCGCGGCGGCGCCGGGCTGGTAGAGGTCGGCATAGTCGATGCCGATGCCGCGGCGCGCCAGTTCGGGCTCGATGCGGCCGAGATGCTCAAAGGGAACGTGACGGAAAGCGAGAACGCGCATAAGCCTCGCAAAACCGATTCGCGCTTATTTGTTTTGGGCTACCTGAAAGTGGCTCAGGCCCGCGGCGTAATGTTCCACGCCGCGCACCAGTGCCTCCGCCACTTTCTGCCGGTACTCCGGCTTGCGAAGCAGGGCTTCCTCTTTGGGGTTGCTGAGAAAGCCGATCTCGGCCAGCACGGACGGCATGGTGGCGCCGATCAACACCACAAAGGGAGCGCGGCGCACCCCGCGATCGTGCTCGCCGGGGAAGCCGTGCACGTACAGCCCGAACAGCGACGACTGGATGCTTCCGGCCAGATCCTTGGATTCCTCCGCTTTGTCGTGCAGGGTGATCTTCTGGATCAGGTCGTGCAATTCGGAGATGCTCTCCATGGAGCTGGCGTTTTCGCGCGCCGCAACCGCCAGCGCGTCTTTAGCCTCCGTGAAGTTGAGGTAATAAGTTTCCACGCCGGACACTTTCGGCACGGATGAAGCATTGGCGTGGATGGAAATAAACAGGTCGGCCTTCTTTTCGTTGGCCAGCGCGGTGCGGCTCTCGAGCGGTATGAAAACGTCCGTCGAGCGTGTGTAGATCACCTCGGCCCGCAGCCGGTCCTCGATCAGGGCGCCGGCGCGCAGCGCAACGTCCAGCACCAGATCCTTTTCGAGCAGGCCCTTGGCACCCGCGGTGCCCTCATCGTGGCCGCCGTGGCCGGGGTCGATCACCACCCGGTTCAACTTCAGGCCCAGGGCGCGGATCAGCGAGGTTTCGCCGCTGGCGGTGCGGTGCGCGGCTTTGCCCACTTCCGGCGAGGGTGCATCCGGCGGCTTGGTTGCGTCCTTCGGAGCCGGAGCGGGGTCGGCGGCCCTAGCCGCAGGCGGTGGGTTGGGAATCGACGGCGCGGGTGTGGCGGCCTTAGCCATGGGCGGCGCAACGGCGACGGCCAGTTCAGACGGTTCGGGTGCGGGAGTCACTGGCGCCACGGCAGGGCCGGCCCGGATGGTGAGCGGCGGCTTAGGCAGTTCCGGCTTCCTGAGATCCGGCTCCGGAACGTACAGCTTGGTGGGAGTCGCCGGAGCCGGCGCCGAAGCGTTGCGCAGTTCGATGATCAGCCGGCCGGGATTGGCGAGCTGCGTAGTCGTCGCGCGGGCGTCGCCGGCCAAGTCGATCACAACGCGCGTGGTGCCCGGATTGGCTTCCGCCACGCGAATGCGTTTCACCACCGCATCGGAGACATCTTCCGCGTAATAGCGGGTGCCCAGCCCGTTGCGCGCGTTCACAATATCGAAATAGATTCGCTCGGGGTTGTGCAGCCGGTCCGAACGGTAGTGGAAATCGCCGCTCACCTCCACCGCGATGCGCGTCACATCGCCCAGCGACCAGTGCCGCACGGCGGTGACGGAAGCATCGGGGACACTTCCGGAGTGCGCCCTCAGGGCCCAGCAGAGAACCGAAAGCACGGCAAAACGCTTCATGTTCACTTGCCACTACTGCGAAACGTAACGCAACGCGCCATCCTCGCCGACCACCGCCCGCAGATGCGTCGTGTCGTCTGGCTTGGCCGCCACCGGCGCGGCTGGCGGCTGCGGTCTTTCCACCGCGGCCGGCCGGGCTTCCCGCAACTGGCGCGCCACCAGCTTCAAATAATTCTGTGTTTCCGGATACGGCGGCACCGCGCCGTACTTCGCTACCGCGCCTTCGCCGGCGTTGTATGCCGCCAGCGCCAGCGGGTAATCGCCACGATAAAGGTCCAGCAGATACCGCAGGTATTTGGCGCCGCCCTGAATATTGTCGGCCGGGTCGAAGGCGTCCAGCACGCCGAAGCGGCGCGCCGTCGAGGGAATCAACTGCATCAGGCCGAGCGCTCCCTTGGACGACACCGCGCCGGGATTATAATTGCTTTCCACTTTGATGACGGAATGAATCAACTCGGGCGGCAGCGAATGTTGGGCCGCGGCGCGTTCCACCGCTTCCGCGATAGCCGCGGCGGAGATCGGCGCCGGCTGGGCGGGCAATGCGGAGATGGGCGCGGGAACGGGAGCCGCCGGCCTTTCCATTCGGCCCGGTGCGTCCCGCCGCGTTATCGCCACCACGCTTCTCACCAGCCTCCCCGTGCGCCGGTCGGCGCTCACCACGCTGACCATGCGTTCCGCGGCGCCCGCCGTGGAGGGCGAATCGGCCACCGCCGTCATCGCCGCTGCCGAAGCCAGGATAAAACAAAAACACCGCAAAATGTTTTTCCCCCTCAGTATAAAACAAAAAAGCGCTTTCGGGAAGATCTTAATCCCAATGGTATCATTTCCCTGTGGGACGGGCCGGAGCGGCGCTCCCTGTTACCGGAATTACACATTTCGAAACCGTTGATACCACGGAGGCATGGGCCAGCGCGTGACCAGCGACCTGCACCCGCATTACATCGAATTCCGCCACGTCTATAAGACGTTCGACACGCCGGTTTTAGTCGATACGAATTTCTGCGTCAATGCGGGCGAAACCGTGGCCATTATAGGGCGCAGCGGCGTGGGAAAGTCCGTAACCCTCTCGCATATCATGGGCTTTCTCAAGCCGGATGCGGGGCGGGTGATCGTGGCCCACGAAGATATCACCGATATGGACGAACCCGAGCTGCGGCGCATCCGCAAAAAGGTGACCATGGTCTTCCAGTCGGGCGCCCTGTTCGATTCGCTCACCGTGGCCGAAAACGTGCTCTTCTCGCTCGAACAGCGCGAGGACTACGACGAGCAGAACAAGGAAGACGTGGTCGACGGCCTGCTGAGAATGGTGGATATCGCCGAGGCGCGCGACGCCTACCCCGCGGATCTCTCTACCGGCTACAAGCGGGCCGTCGCCATTGCGCGCGCCATCGCCGCGCAGCCGCAATGCATCCTCTACGACGAGCCCACCACCATGGTCGACCCCATCATGGGCGACCATCTGGGCAACATGATGCTGCGCCTCAAGCGGCAGCTCAAGCTCACTTCGGTGGTGGTGACGCACGACCTCGACCTCATGTACAAGGTCGCCGACCAGGTGGTTTTCCTTTACGAAACCGGTGTGATCTACTTCGGCCCGGTCGACGGCCTGGCCAAATCCAGTCACCCCTGCATCCAGGAGTTCCTCGAGATGGACCGCGTGGAGCGCGTGTAGGGCGGCGGGTAGCCTTAGGCCGGCACTGCTGCCCCAGCGTCGTGGCGCGGGCGAGGCGTGCCTCGCCCCTACGGCGCCTGAGCACCGCCCGTAAGGGCACTCGCCCTACCTCACTGCTACTCCCTTGAAGAACGTGTAGCAGAAGGTCCCATCGGGCTCGGTCGCGCGGTACAAATCCGCGATACCTTTCTCCCACGTGCGTCGATCGATGAGCCCCAGCGAGAGCGCCTGGTCGCGGACTCCCTCCACCATCGCGGTGAAGGTGCTTTTGGAGAAGCCTTCCACCAGATCCGGCCGGCTGTTGTCCACATAGACCATCCGCGGGCTGACCCGCACCTCGCGAAACCCTGCCTCGGTGAGCAGCGGATAGAGCCGTCTGCCTACCAGAGCGTCGCCGCCCATGCGGGCTTGCAAATCCACCAGGCACTGGACGGCGCGCGCGGCCTCCGGCGTATGCGGGTAACAATACCAGGAGCCGTGGTCGCCCTCGATTACGGTGATCGTCCCGCCCCGGCGCAGCACCCGCTGGATGGCTCGGAGAGCCGCGGCCGGCTCCGCCAGGTGCTCCAGCACGAAGCAGAGGAAGACATGGTCGAACTGCTCATCGCCAAAGGGGAGATCAAACAGGTTCGCCACCTGGAACTCGACATTCCGGTGGCCGGCCGCCTCCATCCGCGCGCGGGCCTGCTCGAGCGATTCCGCCGAGATGTCCACCGAAACAATCCGCGCTTGCGGGCTCCGCGCGGCGAGAAAGATCGTCTGCGCCCCCGTGCCGCAGCCGCACTCGAGCACCAGACTCCCCGGCGGATACGCCGTGTCGTGGTGCAGCAGTTCACTCAGCGTGTTGGCCTGGTCGGCCAGCCGATCCGCCTCGCGCGCCGAGTAGCCATGGACATATTGAATTCCGGACATCGGACTCTCAGTCTAATCGTAAGTCCAACCGTCCGTCCACCGCACCCGCCCGTGGGGGCTGAAGTGAAACTCGCGAATCCGGCGGCCGGGCGGCCCTTCCCGCTGCTTCAGCGACTGAACGTCGTTCGCCGGCTGCTCCTCAGCCGCGACCGAAACACGCAGCAAGCCAAGCGCAATGACTGCGGCTGCCAGTCCGCGGCTGGCTTTACGAGAAATCAGCATACGAGTACTCAGTGAACCTGCGGCGTTTCGCCGATCGCGACCGTCGCTTGGAGGCCTTTGCCCCGTTCATACAGTCCCAATTCGCCGTCGGTCCGTTCCGCAGCGTAGTACCGTCCGAATACATCGAGCGCCGGCGAGTCACAAACGATCACTTGCCCCGTCCTAATCTCAACCGCAGCAGACCGCTTCGGATTGCATAAGTCCTCGCGCGTGGCCGCTGCAAACGGACGAACTATCACGAAGTTAGGATCCGCTGCCCGGTAAATCGGACCTGGGGGGATTATTGGTTTGGAGAGCACCTTCCCTGAGGGGAACGCTACAAGCGTCGCTGTGACGATCCGATGGGCAAAAGTGGTCCACGATATTAGGAGCCGGTCCCACGCGATTATGGCAAAATCCTTCCCCGGCGGGAGTCTTCTTATCTTCAGACTCGCCGCGAGGTGCACTGATCTTCTCTGATGCAGGTCCCAAGCCAATGCGAAGCCTCGCGCCCCCAACGGCACGGCAAGAACCAGGCTGCCGTCGGGAGAAAAGTCGATCCTGGCGTTCCCGAGGTCGCCGATACTGTACTCTTGACCGGAGAGATCCCGGTAGTTGACTTGGTTATTGAAGTTCTTCTTCCTGAAGATGGTCGCCGAAGAAGCAACATCGACAAAGCTAAGAGTCCCGTTAGAGTCAAGGCACGCGAGAACTCGACCGTCGGGCGACAGCCCCCAGCTCCCACAGGCCGCCCATGGAATCTCGAGAGACTCGACACGGGCGCGATCGGCGACGCTCCACCGCTCCACGTGCGCGCTGGGGCCGGCGAAAACAACCGCAGCTGTTGGTATCCACGCGCGAAACGCGAGGAACAGAACTTGGCGCGAATCGGGCGTGAACCCCGAAAAGGCGATGTTCTCGGCTGGAATCCGGAACAGGACGGAGAACGGCTGCACCGTGAGAACCGTCAGCCCGGAGTCGTCCTGAGCGATCAGCAGCCGCCCGTCGGGGCTGAAGTGCAGCTCGCGAATGCGGCGGCCGGGCGGCCCTTCCCGCCGCTTCAAGGACTGAACGTCGTTCCCCGGCTGGCCGTCAGCCAATGCGGCGAAGCCCGGCAAGACCAGCGCAATCACTGCGGCTGCGAAGCGATGCATCGCTCTGAGCGTCATGCACCCCAAGGTTACACCTGTGACCAGCCGCGAGTGAATCCCTCATTGGGGCTACCTGCCGTTCGTCGCGTCAGTTCCGGACACGCCGCGCCACGCCGCCCAAAGAACACCGGCGACAAGATCGCCGGCGTTACCGGGCGCGTTCGCCGCCCCTACAGCAACCGCACTTCCCGCTGGATCTCGCCGGTTACCCGCGCGTCGGCATCTCCCACGAACATATCGATCTCCGAGCGCACGCCGAAATGCGGCAGGTACACGCCGGGTTCAATCGAAAAACACGTCCAGGGAATCACCCGCCGCTCGTCGTGGTTCTCCAGGTTGTCCATGTTGGCGCCGCTGCCGTGCACTTCCACGCCGATCGAATGGCCGGTGCGATGCACGAAATATTCGCCATAACCGGCGCGCGTAATCACGCCGCGGCTGGCATCGTCCACTTCGAAGCCGCGCAGTTCCCGCTTTGCCGCAACGGCTTCCTGCACGCGCTTAATCGCAGCGTCGCGCGCGCCCGTTACCACGCCGAAAACCTTGCGCATCTCTTCCGGCGGCTGGTCGCCGCAAAAACCGGTCCAGGTGATGTCGTAGTAAACCGCCTCCGGCTGGTCGAGCTTGGCCCACATATCGAGCAGCACCCAATCGCCCGAGCGAATCGGCGCGGTGACTTCCTCGGTGGGTTCATAATGCTGGTTGGACGAGTTGGCGTTCACGCCCACGATCGGGCCGTGGTCGGTGATCAGCCCCGCTTTGGCGAAGCGGTCGCGAATGAAGTTTTTCACCTCCACTTCGCTCAGCGGAGCGCCGTTTCGGGTGCGCTCGGCGATCAGAGCAAAGGCTTCGGCGCGCACTTTGTCCACCCTGCGCCCGGCTTCCAGGTGCGATTCCAATTGCGCCGGCGTCCAGCGTGCCTCGAACACTTGAATCAATTCCGCCGAGCTCGCCACCTCCAGGCCGAGGCTGCGCACCAGCTCCACCGTACCAGCGTCCACCATCGCCACGTACGGAATGGCGCACAGCGGGGAATACTGCATCGCCACGCGCTTCATCCCGGCCGTCATCCGTCGCAGGCATTCCACCTGCTCGCTCCAGCCGGAATAGAGCAGCTTCTCGCCCGGTGCTCCCGCGATCATGCCGCGCTCGATGCGGTGCTCCAGGCCGCGCGGCTCGCCCACAGCCGGTATCAGGTAATACCAGCGGCGCGTCGGTGTGCGTGGCGGCGTGAATCCCAGCACCCGGTACGCCAGCGGGTCGCGCAGGTGATGATCGAAGAACAACCAGCCGTCCAGCGCCTGGCTGCGTAATTCCTGCTGAATCTCGACGAGTTGCATATGCGGTTTCTATAGTCTATCCGATGAGCCCCGGCAGGGCACGCTTCAGCTTGCCCGCGTGTTCGCCCAGCTATGTGGACTATACTGTGGGATGGAGTCCACAATTGTGACCATACAGGTAGTGCTTGATGCGAAGCTCCTGCGGGCGGCCGACCTTGCCGCGAAACGGCGGAAACTGAATCGATCGGCCTTGATTCGCCAGGCTCTCGCGCGACACCTCAAGCACTTGCATGAGCTGGAATTGGAAGAGCGAGACCGGCGCGGATATCTGGCCCAGCCGCAGCGTGAAGAAGAGTACCGCATCTGGGAGGATGCCGCCGCGTGGCCGGCGCTCTGAGTCGGGGTGAGGTGCGCCTCTGCCGGTTCGCACCCCCGGACAAGCAGCGGCCGGTGCTGGTTCTGACGCGCGATAGCGCGATCGGCCATCTGGCGACCGTCACCATCGCGCCGATCACGTCGACTATTCGCGGCGTGCCTTCCGAAGTGATTCTGGAGATCGATGACGGGATGAAGAGTCGCTGCGCCGTCAATCTGCACAATGCCGTTACCATCGCTCAAGCGCGATTGGGACGCCGCGTGGGCGCTCTGAGCGCAGAGCGCATGCAGCAGGTTCGCGCCGCCCTTGGCTTTTCGCTCGGCTGTTCCTAAGGGGGCCGAACCCGCCAAGCGCGCGTTCGCTTGCGCACAGACAAGTCCCAATTCCGAACGTTCCTGGCGGCCGCATGACGCTGCCGCTCACTTTCCGCTTCAGGAGCTTGCCAAAAACACCAAAAGCACGAGGAGCCACAGATAGACACGGCTGAACACTGATTGAAAAGAACTGGCTTATCTGCGTCCATCTGTGTTCATCCGTGGAGCTGGAGCTCCTCTTCAGACTTTTTCAGCCGCCCCCTTAAGATCCGCCTTTCGCGTTGGCATCACAATTGCCTGCACTTCGGTCGTGCGCACCCTCGTCCAGGATCTCCGTTTCGGTCTCCGCATGGCCCTGCGAAGCCCCGGCTTCACTCTGATTGCGGTGCTGACGCTGGCCGCTGGAATCGCCGCCAATTCCACGGTTTTCAGTTGGATCGACGGCGTCCTCCTGCATCCGGTGCCGGGCGTGGCCGACCCGGCCAGCTTGGTCGCCTTTGAGACCGTGGCGCCGAACGGCGATGCCTTGGCTACTTCCTACCCCGATTACCGCGATTACCGCGATCGCCTGAAGCTCATCGGCGGACTGGCAGGCGCCACGATGATCCCCTTCGCCATCGGCCAGGACGTGCACGCGGAGCACGTCTGGGGCGAACTCGTCACCGGCAATTATTTTGAGGTGCTCGGCATCAAGCCGCGGCTGGGCAGAATGTTCACGGCCGATGAGTATGGCGACGCACAGGGTGCCCACCCCGTTTTGGTGATCAGCGAACGCCTTTGGCGGCGCCGCTTCAATGCCGACCCCGGCGCGGTCGGCCAACTGCTGCGCGTAAACCGTCAGCAGTTGACCATCGTAGGCGTGGCGCCGGCCAGTTTCTTCGGCTCCGTACCCGGGCTGAGGTTCGACATGTGGATTCCCATCACTATGGGCGCGCAGCTCAAAGCACTGCAGGATTGGTCGCTCACGGATCGCGGAACGCGCCAGATGGTCGGGTTTGCGCGTCTTCGGCCGGACGTCACCCTGGAGGAAGCCCGCGCTGAAATCCAATCCCAAGCGCGCCACCTGGGGGAAGCGGATCCGGATCACAACCTTGGTATCGGCGCCACCGTGCTGCCGATCTGGAAGGCCCATTTCGGCGCTCAGACATCGTTGCTGAAGCCGCTAATCATCCTGATGGCGGTTTGCGGCGTGGTGCTGCTGATTGTCTGCGCCAACGTCGCCAACCTGCTCCTGGCGCGCTCGACGGCCCGCCAAAGAGAGTTCAGCGTGCGCATGGCGGTAGGCGCTGGCCGCGGCCGCCTGGTGCGCCAGTTGCTCAGCGAGAACCTGGTGCTGGCGGTGCTGGGCGGGCTGCTCGCGGTGCCCGCCACATCGTGGTTCAGCCAGTCGCTGGGAAGCATGGTGCCACCCTCCGGCCTTCCGGTGGTGCTCGATATTCCTCTCAGCGGCGACGTGGTGGCCTTCACTTTTCTGCTGTGCCTTGTGGCGTGCGCGCTGTCCGGTATCGCGCCCGCCTGGCACATGGCGCGCGCCAATCTCAGCGAATCCTTGAAGGAAGGCGGCCGCGGCGGATCGGGCGGCTCCAGCTCGCACCGGGTCGAGCGGCTGCTGGTAATTTCCCAGGTCGCCCTGGCGCTGGTCGCCATCATCAGTGCGGGCCTGTTCGCCCGCAGCTTCCAGGCCGCCCGCCGCATCAACCCCGGCTTCGATCCCAGCCACGTGCTGGTTTCGCATCTGGCCCTGAACGGGTACACGGTTGCGGAGCGCAAGCAGTTTGTGGAACGATTGCGCGATCGCGTCCTGGCGCAGCCGGGCGTGACCGCTGTCACCTATGCTCAGACCGTTCCTCTCTCCTTTTCCGGCCAATGGTGGGAACCTTTGGAAATTCAAGGCTACGTGCCGGGTCCCAGCGAGAACATGAAGATCGACCGCAACGTGGTGGCGCCGGGCTACTTCAACATGCTGCGCATTCCGCTCGTCGAGGGTCGCGATTTCACCGACCACGACGATGAAAAGTCGGCGCCGGTGATGATCGTCAGCCAGACCTTTGCCCGCCACTTTTTTGGCAGTCGCTATCCCATCGGCCAGCATGTGAATGGGTGGGGACGGTGGTTCGATGTGATTGGCGTGGCCAAGGACAGCAAGTACCAAGACCTGGATGAGGCGGCGAAGCCATATTTTTATGTGCCCTTTCGCCAGTGCTTGCGCGAGGACATGGGCATCCGCCTCTATACGAGGACCGCCGGCGATCCGCTGCAGGCAGTGGAGCCGGTGCGGCGCGCCGTGCGCCAGCTCGATCCCGACGCGGGCGTCTTCGACTCCATGCCGATGGCCGAGAACATCAACGCCGCGCTGTTCACCGAAAAACTGGCGGCCACCATGCTGGCCGTGCTGGGCGCGGTGGCGCTCCTGCTGGCGGCGCTCGGGCTTTACGGAGTGATGGCCTACGCGGTCGCCGAACGCCGCCACGAAATCGGCATCCGCATCGCGCTCGGCGCGCGCCCCGGCGACGTGGTCGTCATGGTGGTCAAACAGGGCATGGCGCTCACTTTGGTCGGGCTCGCGGTCGGCATGGCTGCGGCCCTCGCCGTCACCCGGGTGGTCGCCGCCGCGCTGGTTCAGGTGAGCGCCACCGACCCGCTGGTATTCGCCGGCGCGCTCCTGTTCCTGGCCGCCGTCGCCGCCCTGGCCAGCTACCTGCCCGCCCGCCTGGCCGCCGGCATCGACCCCAACCAGGCGCTGCGATCATAACGCTCGGGCTTTGATAAACTGGACTCGCACACCTATGTACGAGCCCATGCCCAGCATGTTGACCTCGAGAGGGTTTCGCGTAGGCTATGCCGTGTTCTGTGTGCTCTACGGCGTCTTCAACCTCTACGGGGCCATTGCCAGCGGGCGCCGCACGCCACACATCGTGCTAGGCCTGATCTGGCTGGCGCTCGGCGTCTTTTGGGGCATCGGCAGTCTCCCGCGCAAGAAAGCCCGGCGTTAGCGCGGCCGCCGGTCGTGGCGCGGCCTGTCGAGGCTGCTGAGCCGAGAGTCAGCTCGGCTTTTTCCTTACCCTACGTTCCCATCACAATCCCGCCATCGACGCTGAGCACCGCGCCGGTGACAAAGGACGCCGCACTCGAGGCCAGCCACAAATACGCATTGGCGATGTCCTCGGGCTGTCCCATGCGGCCCAGCGGCGTGTGCGTGCGCAAGCCTTCCCGTATCTTCTCCGGGACAGCCTTCATCATGTCGGTGTCGATGATACCCGGCGCCACCGCGTTGACGCGAATCCCGAACCTGCCGAATTCGCGCGCCCACACCCGCGTCATCCCGATCACGCCCGCTTTGCTGGCGACATAATTGGTCTGCCCGAAGTTGCCGTACAAACCGACCACACTGGAGGCGTTCAGAATCACCCCGCCCGCGCCCGTCCCGATCATGCGCCCGGCGACGGCCCGCGTGGCCACGAACACGCCCCGCAGGTTCACCGCGATCACCGCGTCGAACTGTTCGTCGCTCATCGCGCCGGCGATGGCGCCTTCCTTGTATTTGACGATCTGCCCGTCGCGCAGAATGCCCGCATTGTTGACCAACGCGTACACGGGCCCCAGCGCGCGCCCGGTTTCCTCCAGCGCGCTCTCCACCGAGGCCGCGCTCGAGACATCCACCTTCTGAAACATGCCTCCCGCTTCCGGCTCCGCTTCCTTCACATCCCAGGAAGCCACTTTGCAGCCTTCCTGGGCGAAGCGCCGCGCGGTGGCCTTGCCGATGCCCGCCGCCGCGCCGGTGACAATGACGACCTTGCCCGCCAGTCCCGTTTCAATCATGACATCCCCATTATCACCGTCCGGGCAAATGCCGGCGTGGCTCGCAAAACACCAGCGGCAAGACCTGCCGCCGGTTCTTTGCGCTCTCGTTGTTCCCGTGGACCCGCTAGCGCGCCCTCAGCCCGCCACGTGGTCGCCCAGCGCGCGCTCGACTTCCTGCGGCTCCAGGGTCTCGCCGTTGTTCAAACGCACGAGGAGGGATTCGATGATCTGCTTGGCTTCGTCCTTTTTGTAATTCTTGATGAAGCCGTCGTAGAAGTGCTCGCCGGCAAGCGCGTGATTGATCTCGCTCTCCTTGTTGTGGTCCTGCAATTCCGTGAAATAGACCACGCGGTAGCGCCCCGTGTACTCGGTCTCACGGTAGATTTCGAACATCACCTTGTCCGCCTCGAAGAGCATGTTTTTCGAGATTATCACAGGCGGAGGGGGGAGACTTGGGGGCCTTTCTTACAAGCCGAAGCAGTCAGTGATGTTCGGTTATCCGAATACGCTTTGGATTGTGTCAGAGAAGCACCAGGCCATCGCTGATTGAGTCCTATGCCGCCCCGCCGCAAGACGCCCTCTATTCCGCCGAACACCCACTTCCCCATCAAGCCCCGCAAAGCCGTCCCGCATGAGTTCGTGCTCGATGCGATGGCTGCGGTGTCGCCACGGACTAATCCTATGTTCGGCTGCCTCGCGGTCTATGTCGGGAACAAAATTGTCCTCATCCTGCGCGATAAGCCCGCACCGGATGCGGACAACGGGGTGTGGCTCTGCACTACCGAAGAGCACCACGAGAGCCTGCGGCGCGAGTTCCCGAACATGCGATCCATTCGAGTGTTCGGCAAGAAGGTGACGGGCTGGCAGGTGCTTCCGATGGATGCGCCGGATTTCGAGGAGGCCGCGCTGCGCGCCTGCGAGCTCATCGCCGCCAGGGACCCTCGCATCGGCAAGGTGCCGAAGGCGCGGCGAAGCTCGGGATCGCGCGACCGCTCCCTTCGGTCACGGCTCTGAAACGCATCGGAGCCGCGACCGTCAGGGAGCGGTCGGAGCAGTAGATCCCGATCACCGTGGCTGGCTCGGCTGCTGCGCCTCGGCCCTAACTCGCCGCAAGAGCACGCCGAACAGCACGAGCGCCGCGACGGGCGTCATCGAAGTCCCGATATAAAGGGTGGCGGGCGAGGCGGCCGACCAGCCCGAATACCGCGCGTGGTAATCGAACAGGATTTCCGCCGGAACCGCGTACAGAAGCGCGCCCAACGCCACGGTACAGGCTCCGAGCAGCCACTTGCCCCGCCTCACTGCATGGCACAACAGCAGAGCCAGTCCCGGGTATTGCAGGATCTGGTAGTGGCTCCAGGAAACCGGCGACGCGGCCACGCTGAGCGAGATCAGCGCCGCCGCGGCCCAGGGCGCTTGAGCCGCGCTGAGTCTCCCGCGGCACACCGCCAGAAGCGCGGCCAGTCCCGCCAGCAGCGCCCCTGCGCCAATGCCGGCCGACAGCAATCGTTGGCCGCGCGGCAGATGCAGACGACGGGTTAGATTGCCGAACTCCCAGTTTACGGGCACCCTGGCCGGCGAGACAGGCGGATCGGCCACGCGCAGCGCAATCGCCGGGAGCGACCAGTTCAGCACCGCGGGCGAACCCATCCAATAGTCGGCGTGGCCGGGAAAGGCCGGCCCCGAATGCCAGTGTGCGATCACGGCGGCCGGTACCAGGACCAGCACGATCGTCACCGCGATCAGCGCCGCGACGGCCCGCCAATCGCGGCGCAGAATCGGCACAATCGAGAGGACGCCGGGAAGCAGCTTCAGAGAGAACCCCGCCGCCACTGCCGCGCCCTGGGTCGCCGCCGCGCGCCAGTAAACCAGCACAAGCAATAGCGCCAGCAGCGGTCCCAATTGTCCCAGGACGAAGTTCTCCGCGGCCGCGCCGGTCAAGGCCCAGACGCAAGCCACCGAGCACGCCGCCGCCAGGTCGCGGCCGAGCGCGCGCCAGGTCAGCAGCGCCGCCAGCAGCAGCAACGCTTGCGAGCCCCAGAACCAGAGCCACCATGCGGTCATATAGCCGGTCAACGCCAGCGGCGTGAGCAGAAACGCGAGCGTGGGAGGGTAGATGTGTTCCGGGTCCATATAGGGACTCTGCGCAGCAAGAATCGAGCGCGCGACCCGATAGTAGTGGGTGAAATCGCCGCGCGGATCCGCGATGCTGGGCAGCAGGTCCACGACATTCACCTTGACATAGTAGACCACGCAGTAGACCACGCAGAACAACATCGCGTATCGTTTCAGACGCGCCACTCCCAGATTATAGGGCATCGACGCAGCCTGGACCTAGAACCACTGCCAGCAGCGTTCCCGCCGCTTTAATGCATGGTCGCGGCGATGATCCAGCACAGCCCCAGCGCCACCGCGCCGGCCAGAATCGCGGCGGCGATGTTGTGCTCCTGGACAACTTCCTTCCACAACTGGAAAGGCGCCAGCTTGACGACGATGGCGAACGCCGCCACGAAGGCCGCCACGCCGAGCGCCGTGTACAGGATGGCATTCAGGATACCGGATTCGGTCATAACCGCCTTCCCTACTGTAGGCGGAGCGCGTGGCGCGGGGCAACTGCCGCAGCGACGCCGCGGATGAGCTGAGTGCATGCCGGGACTCGCCGGCCGGTTCGAGGAATCGTCCGGAGATCCGGAATCGTCTCCCGGACAAGAACGATGCGCTAAGCTGGTGTACTTGGAATTCACCACACGCACTGCCGAGTTCGCGGCGGAAGCCGGTAAGTGGGCCCGGCGCGCGTGGCCGCGCCTTTGGCCGCCCCTGTTGGCGGTGGCAGGCGTGGTCACGGTGTTCTGGAAACTCGTCCTCACCAAACAGTACACTTTCGTGGCGAGCCCCGATCTGGCGAATATGATAGTGCCCAGGCTCGAAGCCGAGGTATTCGCGATTCGCCATTGGTCGATGCTGCTATGGAGTCCGTACGAGTGGTTCGGGCAGCCTCCCATCGGCCAGGTTGAGCCGAGCGCCGTCAGTCCCTTCACTTTTCTGCTGGCGCTGGCGCCACTGCACCAAGGCCAGCTTCAATTCTTTTATGTGCATCTCTGGTACGTGCTGATCCACTGCGTTGCCGCGCTGTTCGCCTACTGGTTCTTTCGCGATCTGCGCTGTTCGGCCGGACCTTCGGTGGTGGGCGCGATCCTGTTCGCCACCATGGGCTTCTATGGCAACACGGAGTGGCCGCATCACCTAACTCCCGCCATCTTCACTCCACTCGTATTCCTGTTTCTGCTGCGGTCGCTGTGCGGGCGCGCGCCGCTGAAGAGCGCCGCCTGGGCCGGCGCGATGTTGGGCATCTCGTGGCTGTGCGGCCACCACGAACCGCCGGTCATCCTGAGCCTGGCAGTGGCGGGCGTCGCGGCGGCGCCGCTGGTCTCGCGCGTCCATCGCCGGCAAACCCTGCTGCGCATGGCGGTCTTATTCGGAGTCACGGCACTGGTGAGCGCCCTCCAGGTGTTGCCGGCGATCGAGTACGGCAAGCTATCGAAGCGGTGGACCGCTACCGCGGCGCTGACCTGGAAAGACCGCGTCCCATTTCCGGAGCACGAGCAGTTCAGTGTAGGGCCCGGCGAGCTGTTGCACGTTGTGATGCCGGGGGGCAACGGCATGTTCTCCGATCCTTTCGTGGGAACGGTCGCGCTGAGCCTGGCCGCCATCGCCATCCTGGGCGCCTTCCGGCGGCGCGAGGTGCGGATGTTCGTGGCTGTCGCCCTCGGCGGTCTGCTGTATGCCATGGCGCGGTTCTGCGCCCCATACGGGTGGCTCTACGCGTTGGTTCCGCTGGTCGAAAAAACCCGCGAACCAATGGTGGCTCTGTTTTTGTTCCAGTTCGCGGTGGCAGCGCTGGCGGCATTGGGCGCGGAGACGCTGTTCGCCAGTCCCGAGCCGCGGCGCGAGCTCAAGATCTCGAAGACCCTGCTTTGGTTTGGCGGCGTCACCTTCGGCCTGTTCATGCTAATGACCTATCTGAGGCCGGCGGTCAACAGCTCAATTCTGGAGGGCGACCCGCGGCCCGGCATGATCGGGCTCATTGCGCTGCTTTTGGCTGGGCTTTACCAGGCATGGAGCCGCGGATATCTCTCCCGCCCATGGACGCTGGCGCTGCTGGGCCTCCTGCTGGTGATCGAACAGGGCAACGAGGTGGGCTGGAGCTGGGCGCACGTGCGCGATCAAGGCCGCATGTCGATGGTGAATGGCCTGTTCGACACGCAAGATCTCGCCAACTGGCTGCGCACACGGCCCGACCGCAACCGGGTCGAGGTCAACGAGAAGGACATCCCTTTCAACTTCGGGGACTGGTACCGCATGGATGTCGACCACACCTACGGCGCCAGCATGCTGACCGCGACTTCCGAGCTGGGCGGCTGGTGGGGCGACCGCATCGGCCGCATGTACGGCTTGAATTACGTGGCGAGCCGCACGCCGACCCGTGGCGGGCTGCAGGAGATGATCACCGGCAAAACCGGGATCAAGCTCTGGTACAACCCAGAAGCTTTCCGGCGCGCCTGGACGGTGCACCAGATTGTGGTCGCGCCCAACGAGCGGAACGGCGCCGACATGATGAACAATTTGCCCTTCGATCTGCGCACCACGGCGCTGACCGTGCGTTCCAAGCCGATGCTCGACACGTGCGGCGGCGCCGACAGGGTTGGATGGATCGACGAAAAGCCTTCCTCGGTTCGCGTGGATGTCGAGATGGCGTGCAAAGGGCTGCTCATCGTCAGCGACAACTGGTATCCCGGCTGGCGCGCCGAGGTGGATGGCCGGGCGGTCGGGATCTGGAAGGTCAACACGGTGATCCGTGGCGTGGTGGTGAATGCGGGCAAGCACACGGTCTCCATGCGCTACCGCCCGCTTTCGGTCTACTTCGGCTTCGCGCTCACGCTGGTGGGGTTGACGGCTGCCATCGTCCTGCACCGGCGCCGCGAGACCGACGGCGCGGACACGCTTGGCGACGCGCCGAAAGAAGACTGACCGAATCTTGCCGCACGCCCGGGCCGCGGCAAGACTTTGGCTCAACAGGCCGGAGCTATCCTATTGATTTAAAACAATTTCGCGAGCGGCATCCAATCTGCAACCAGAATCCACATGAGCATCGGTTCGCTTTCCAACATCGCCAGTGGTTATGTCGAGTCACTGGTTGGCAACCTTCTGGCCAACCAGTCGACCGGCAACACTACCAGCGGCACCAGCAGCGCTTCGTCCGTCTCCCAGACGGCGGATGTCAACCAACTTTCGCCCTTCGCGGAGCTGTTGAGCACATTGCAGCAACTTCAGCAGTCGAACCCGACCCAGTATCAGCAATTGACGCAGCAAATCGCCACCAATCTCACGACCGCCGCGACTGCCGCGACGTCGAACGGCAACCCCACGGCCGCCGCCACGCTCACCCAACTGGCCAACGATTTCACCAACGCCTCGCAAAACAACACGCTGCCGAATATCCAGGATCTGGCGCAGGCGGCTCAACACCATGGGCACCACGGCCACCACTGTCACGGCGGCTCCGGCGGCTCCGATCCGGCCGACCCAACTTCCAGCAGCTCGACGAGCAGCGCGACCAGCAGCGCGACGAGCGACCTGATCAGCCAACTGATTGCCAGTTACCAATCCAACGCCGCCGGTCTCAGCCAATCGACGGACCCGATGGCCATCATCACCAGCACGCTGGCCAGCGCGGGAATCGATCTGTAAGTTCGCGCGCCGTGGCGCCGGCTGTCGAGCCGCTGAGCCGAGAGTCGTCTCGGCTTTCCGGCCACTAGTTCAGCCAACGGCATTAGTGCTAGATTGGTGGTTGCCGCTCGAGGACGCGCCGAAGTTGCGGGGTTGGCCTAGTGGTCGGGCGTCAGCCTTCCAAGCTGATTTACACGGGTTCGAATCCCGTACCCCGCTCCATCCAGTTGAACTGCCGGCGTCACCGAGCGGGGTTCGCGCATGGCCGACAACGTTCGCATCCGCGTGTTCACTACCGGCGGCACCTTCGACAAAGAGTACAACGAACTCACGGGCGAGCTTTTCTTTCAGCGCTCTCACCTTCTCGACATGCTGCGCCTCGGGCGCTGCCATTTGGAAGTGGCGGTCGAGAACCTGATGATGGTCGACAGTCTCGAGATGAGCGACCAGGACCGGGAGCTGATCGCCCAGCGATGCCAGGCGGCCGGAGAAGATCGCATCGTGATCACGCATGGCACCGACACCATGGAGCGGACGGCGGCGGTCTTGGGACCCAGGCTCGGGCACAAAACAATCGTGCTAACGGGCGCCATGGTCCCATACACGTTCGGCAGCTCGGATGGCCTGTTCAATCTGGGAACGGCGCTGGCTTTCGCGCAAACGCTGGCGCCCGGTGTTTACGTGGCGATGAATGGGCGGTACTTCCGATGGGACGAGGTGCGAAAGAACCGGGAGCTGGGCATCTTCGAGTCGCTAAGGAAATCTTAGCGACTTCTTGTCAAGTACTATAAATAACTAATATAGAGCAGTTTACAAGAGAATCTTGTCACTCTCACGCAGAGTGTGCTAAAAATAGACGAGGGAACCCCGCGCGAATACTGCGGGCGGGGTTCCACCGGTTTACCTGGTAATCAATATTCACAGGAGGTTTAATTTGATGAAGATTCGTCCGCTCTACGACCGAATCGTGGTCAAGAGGATTGAAGAGAAGGAACAGAAGGTCGGCGGCCTGTACATCCCCGACAGCGCCAAGGAAAAGCCCCAGGAGGGCGAAGTAGTGGCGATAGGAAAGGGCAAGCGGCTGGACGACGGCAGAGTGGTACCGCTCGACGTGCAGGTTGGCGACCGGATCCTGTTCGGCAAATATTCCGGCACCGACGCCCCCAAGACGGTGGGCGACGATTTTCTTATCCTGCGTGAGGATGAGGTTCTGGCCGTTCTCGAAGACGCGCCCAAAGTGGCGCAGAAAGCTAGCTAAGGAGTCAAAAACAAGATGGCGAAACAGATTGTATATGCGGAAAACTCACGGCAGGCGATTTTGCGCGGCGTCAACCAGCTTGCCGACGCGGTGAAGGTTACGCTCGGTCCCAAGGGCCGCAACGTGGTCCTGGAGAAGAAGTTCGGCGGGCCGAACATCACCAAGGACGGCGTCACGGTAGCCAAGGAAATCGAGCTCAAGGATCCGCTGGAGAACATGGGCGCGCAGTTGGTGCGCGAAGTGGCCTCGAAGACCAGCGACGTAGCCGGCGACGGCACCACCACGGCCACCATTCTGGCGCAGGCGATCTTCCGCGACGGCGTGAAGGCAGTGGCAGCCGGGGCCAACCCGATGGCCATCAAGCGCGGCATCGAAAAGGCCGTGGCCGCGGCTATCGAGGAAGTCAAGAAACTTTCCAAGCCGGTTACCGGCGACATGATCGCGCAGGTGGGCACGATATCGGCGAATAGCGACGCGACCATCGGCAACATCATCGCCGACGCGATGAAGAAGGTCGGCAAGGACGGCGTGATCACGGTCGAAGAATCCAAGACCATGAACACGGAGCTGGAGACGGTCGAGGGCATGCAATTCGACCGCGGCTATCTCTCCCCGTACTTCGTCACCGACGCGGACCGCATGGAAACCGTGCTCGAGGATCCCTACATCCTGATCCACGAGAAGAAAATCAGCAACATGAAGGACCTGCTGCCGCTGCTCGAGCAGATCGCCCGCTCCGGCAAGCCGCTGCTGATCATCGCCGAGGAAGTGGAAGGCGAAGCGCTGGCCACCCTGGTGGTCAACAAGCTGCGCGGGACGCTGAATGCATGCGCCGTGAAGGCGCCCGGCTTCGGCGACCGCCGCAAGGCCATGTTGGAAGACATTGCCACACTGACCGGCGGCAAGTCGATCATGGAAGAGACCGGCATCAAGCTGGAAGGCGTGCAACTGAAAGACCTGGGGCGCGCCAAGCGCGTGACCGTGGACAAGGATAACACCACCATCGTCGACGGCGCGGGCGATGACAAGGACATCAAGGGCCGCATCAAACAGCTCAAAGCGCAGATCGACGAGACGACCTCCGATTACGATCGCGAGAAGCTGCAGGAGCGGCTGGCCAAACTGGCCGGCGGCGTGGCGGTGATCAAGGTTGGCGCCGCGACCGAAACCGAGATGAAGGAAAAGAAGGCCAGAGTGGAAGACGCGCTGCACGCAACGCGCGCCGCGGTGGAAGAAGGCATCGTCCCCGGCGGCGGCGTGGCTCTGCTGCGCGCTTATAAGGTGCTGGCTGCGCTGAAGGGCGACGGCGACGAGCAGATCGGCATCGACATCATCAAGCGGGCTTGCGAAGAACCGCTGCGCCAGATCGTGATCAATTCCGGCACCGAAGGCGCGATTGTGGTGGAGAAGGTCCGCGAGAACTCGAATCCCAACTTTGGTTTCAACGCCGCGACCGACACTTATGAAGACCTGGTGCTGGCGGGCGTAATCGATCCGACCAAGGTGACGCGGACGGCGCTGCAGAACGCCGCTTCCATCGCCTCGCTGATGCTCACTACCGAAGCCATGGTGGCTGAGATTCCGGAGAAGAAGTCGGCTCCGGCCGGTCCGGGCGGTCACGGGCCCGAGATGGACTACTAAAAGAAGCCGGGCCGGGCAGTGCCCGGCCCCTACTGCTAACTCCCGGACCGCTTGTACTTAGTGGGCGGATTGGGAATCACAAACGGACTCGACAGCCGCGCCCTCTCCTTGCCAAGGGATTGGGCGCGGCTTTTTTGTTGGGGCAACCGGTTCGGCCGCGTGGCGGCATCCTGTGTGGGTGCGGCGGCGGTGATGGCGGGTGTTGGTGGTCGCCAGAAGCAAGGTTGCAGCGCCCAGTAACATCCAGGTCGGCGGCTCGACGGCGCGCAACGGGTCGCTCCCCCGGCTGGGAGGCAACTGGACTGCCCACGGCCTCGGGTCGGGCCACAACTCGACAGGACGCTCGGGCTTGGCCTCGCTGTCGAAGAGCGCGGAATCAATTGTCTCCACGGCGGCGGCAGGAGCGAAAGCCCGCGCTGGCTGGTCGCCGATGGGCGGAACCTCGGTGCCCGGTTTCCAGGCGCCGATAAGCCACTCGGGCTGGCCCGGCAATGTGCTCGCATTCAGAACTTGCGCGGCAATCCAAAAGAGCAGCGCGGCGCGCTGTGCTAAGCGGATCTTGTCCACCTGCGGTGATTGCATCTCGTCGCATATTCAGTGGGACGAGCAATGGGAAATTCTGACGATTCGGCGACTCACCCCCTAAGAGTGAGAACAGCCCCGCAAGCGTTGATTCACCATCTACGCAAAGAGGTACGAGGGCCTATTTCCAAAAGCTGGCGAGGTACACCCGGGGTGTACGAGCGTGACGCACGTAGTCCTGGAACAGCCGGGGCATTTCTGCCGGCGCTGAAGACGCGTCGAGAAGAGTCTCGACGCGGCACGTATGAGTGCGTGCGCCACGGGTGTTTGGCGCGGCTTAAGCGCTATGGGAGGCGCCACCGGCGGACGACAGGCGGCTGCGGATCAGGTTCATCAAATCCGACGCCAGGAACGGCTTGCGGAGGACGGGGAAATTGTGTTCCTCGCACAGGGCTTCCTCTTCCTGCGGCAGAATGGTGCCGGTCATCACGATGGCAAGCATGTGCGGGACCGCGCGCAGGAACTCGACGCCCAGCTCCACCCCGTTGCCGTCGGGAAGCATGTAGTCGAGCAGTACGGCGTCGGGTTCGTGTTGTTCGAAGGCGCGCTTGGCTTCGGTGGCGCTTTCGGCGGTGACCAGGTTCCAGCCGGCGTCGGCCATCAGCCGCTCGAGGAAGCGCAGCAGGTCGCGGTTGTCGTCGACCAGGAGCACGGTCGGCTGCGTGGCCGGCTCCGCCACGCCGGCGTGGCGCAAAGCGGAGATCTCCAGCGCCTCGCGGCTTTCGGCAACCCCGGCCAGCACGCGCGCCCCGGGCGGGACCTGGTTAGTGGCGACCAGGGTGGCCAGCGGTTGTGTCAGATAGCGATGGATGGTCCGTTTCAGCTCGCGCGCGCCATACTCCGCGCTGGTGCCCCTTTCGAGCAGGAACTGGCGCGTTTCGAGCGGCACCTCGAGCGTAAACGAGCGTTCCCCGAGCCGCGTGTTGACGTGGTTCTGCAGGTCCGCAATCTGTTGATCGAGGATGGTCGAGAGCGCCTCCAGGGAGAGCGGCTGATAGGTGATGATGCAGTCGATGCGGTTGATGAATTCGGGCGAGAAGCGCTTGCGGACGGCCACCATTCCGATGCCCCGCAGCTTGCCGGTGAGATCGGGCCGGGGGCCGGCGCCGGCCGACTGGAAACCGAAATCGGGGTGGATCTCGCGCAGCATTTCGCGGGAGCCAAGATTGCTGGTGAGGAAGACCAGGCTCTTTTCGAAATTGACCGACGTATTGTCGCCCAGCCGGAGAATGCCTTTATCGAGAACGCCCAGGAGGAGGCGCGTGAGCGAGGGGGCGGCCTTTTCAATTTCGTCGAACAAAACCAGCGAAAGTTCGCACTGCTCACTGGTGCTCGAATTGAGCCGTTGCTGGGTGAGCATGGGCTGCGTCTCGCGATGCCCCAGGTAGCCGGGAGGCGCGCCGATCAGCTTGGCGACTTCATGCTCGAGTTGGAACTCACCGCAGTCGATCTTGAGCATGTTCTTTTCTGAGCCGTGCAGCGTGTCGGCCAACGCTTCGACGGTTTTGGTCTTGCCTGTGCCGGTGGGTCCGAGCAAAAGGAAAACACCCACCGGACGGCCTTCCGGAGCGAGGCCAGCCTGGAACATCTGCACGTAGGGAACAATCTGCCGCGTGGCGTCGGGCTGGCCGACAACCTTGCGGGACAGCACGGCGGCGAGGTCCTCAGCCGCGTCGGCGGCCTGCTTGCGGGAACGGCCTTGCGCGCCTCTTGGCTTGTCCACGGCACCCTCCGGCTTGATTGTAGCGGCCGCGGACTTGGCTACGCGGCCCCGCCGGCGTTCTCCGCTCTCGTTTGGATCTTTCATGCTGGTCCCTTGAGCTGCTGATCGTGTGAGTTACCGGCCCCTTCCCAACTCACAAAAGAATTATCCAAAGGCAGTCATCGAAGGGATACCCTTTCGACTTTTACCACGCCTCATCGTGCACCGTATGTACCGTTTCGCACGGAAGGCACTTTTTTCGGAGGAACGGGTGGGGGGAGTCTAAGAGATTTTAGCGGTGGCGGAATGTGATCCGTCCCTTGGTCAGGTCGTAGGGGGACAACTCCAGAGTGACCTTGTCGCCGGCCAGGACGCGGATGCGATTCCGCCGTAACCTGCCGGCCAAGTGCGCCAACACAACGCGTTGATGCTCGAGCTGGACGCTGAACAGCCCACTGGGGAACTTTTCCAATACCGTGCCGGTGACCTCGATGCAGTCTTCCTTGCTCATAAACCTCCAGGCTTGGGATAGGATACGGGAACCGGCCGCTGCGGGGCGGCCGGTTCGCCCCGCTTCCGTTAGGTCAAAGCGACGTTGGTCGCCTGCAGCCCCTTGGGGCCCTTAGTCACCTCAAACTCCACTTTCGCGCCTTCATCCAGCGTGCGGTACCCCTGCGACTGGATGGCGGAGAAGTGTACGAACACGTCCTCTCCGTTCTCCCTTTGGATAAAGCCGTAGCCCTTGGCTGCGTTGAACCACTTCACTGTGCCTTTTTCTTTCATCGTGCCTTTTCCTTCTTTAATTCAACTCAAATTCCATCTGGCCGCCGACGGCCCCCTACAACAAAAAAAGGGGCATGCGGATGGACTCACGCAACCCCTTCTTGTGCCTCAGAGCGGAAATCAAGAGCCAAATGCCCTACTATTATACAACAGGCGGACCTTCCGCAGCGGTTTCAATTGCGTGAATACATTCGAGTTCTACCGGCTGCGATGGAGTTTCCAGGCGCTCGGCAGGTTGTTGTTTCCGGCCGGGCGAAGCGGCAACGTGGTGCGCGGCGCGTTTGGCCTGCTGCTGCGGCAAACGGCATCGAGGGATGTATACGCGCGCCTGTTCGAACCCGGGCGCGCCGGCGGTCGCCCAAGCGGGTTGAAGGATTGGCCGCGCCCATTCGTGTTCCGCATCGCCGCGGTGGACGGCCGGGAGATCGCGCCCGGCGAGGACTTCCACATCGACATGCACGTGTTCGATTGCCGGCCGGAGCTGACGGGGGCGATCCGGGCGGCCTTTGAACAGCTTGCCGAAACGGGGCTGGGACCCGGCCGGGGCCGCGCCGCGCTCAGCCGCGTGGAGCAGATCGGCGAGGATGAAACGGCTTGGGAGATGACGGGGCAGCCCGGCCCGCCATCCGTGGTCAGCCTGGATGCCGAGCCAGGCGACCGTTCAGCGCGCCGTGTGCGTTTGCGGTTCCTGACGCCGACCGAACTGAAGGGCGGCAACGGGCTAGGTGCGGGGCCGCGTGGGGGGCCGGAGTTCGGCGTGCTCTTCGCGCGGCTGCGGGATCGCATTTCGACGCTCAGGGCGCTTTACGGCGCAGGGCCGCTCGAAATCGATTTCCGCGGTCTCGGCGCGCGTGCGCGTGCGGTGACGCTCCTTTCGAGCGACATCAACTGGACGAGCGCCCGCCGCCATTCCAGCCGCACCGGCCAATCGCACCCGCTGGGTGGTTTCACTGGCGAAGCCGAGTACGCGGGCGAGCTGGGCGAGTTCCTGCCTTGGCTGCGCGCCGCCCGCTGGACCGGCGTCGGCCGCCAGACCGTGTGGGGCAAAGGCGACATGCGCGTGCTGGCGACGGGAGAGTGAGCCGTGGAGGCACCCGCGCGACTCGCGGCGTTCAGGCTCTGAAGCCGGTCGAGTACTCGTTGGTGTCGAGCCGGGTCTGGACGAATTGGACGAAGTCGGCCGATTCGAACTGTCTCTGCACCAGCCAATCCAGCGCGGCGAGGGCAACCAGTGTCCCCGCGATCAGGATCGCCGGATGGCCCGGCAGGACTCCGGCGAGATGGGCGGCATGATAGCCGGCCGTATAGCTCCGCGCGTGGATGCCGAGGTAGGGGCCTTTCCCGTGGAAGGCATCGGCCCGCCCCATCGCAAAGGGGCCGAACAAAAAGGTGAGGAAGTAGAGCAACACTAAGAACCTGGTGGGAGCGCGCAGGCTATTCCGCCTGTATGTCGCAAGGGATGCGGAAGTCACCCTTGAGCCAACCGGCGCTCTGGTTCGGGGGGCAACTCCCGACGCCCCAGACAGATTCGGTCTTGACACAGTTTTGGCACGGCTTACGGTGAGACCTGCCGCGCTTTAACGATGAAGCGATCCGGTGCGGCACCGACATAGTAGAACGGATAACACGTAACCAGGGTGAGTTCGGGATAGCGACCGGGGGCTAACACAGCAACATCGTTCGGCTTGACGATCTCCATGCTCTCTACCCGATAGCTGTAACTGCCGTGCAGAGTTTGAAACTGGATCTGATCGTTTCTCCCGATCGAGCGAAGACTTCGAAACAGCGTGTCGCGGTGGCCGGCCACGCCAATATTCCCGTTCTGGCCGGGAAAGGCCGTACCTGGGATGTGGCCGAGGGCCACACTCAGTGTTCCCGGTCCGTCCCCCTCACGGACGATTTCACCCAGGTGCAACCGCGGGATTACCAGGCGCCCGACTAACCCGTCATTCGGGATAGGTCGCGGTGGCTGTGCGCGCAACGCGGACGGCGGTATTGGAAGAGCGGGCAGCTCGGATCTAATTCCGCACCAAGCTTCCTCCGCTGCCACGAGCCGCTTCCCTTGATCGGCCACATAGTGCAGGAAGGTTGGAGTGCCTCCCAGCAGCCGGCATTCAAAGGCGAAATCCTGCCAGCTCTGGAACACAACCCTGGCCCCATAAGAGGCGGCCCAGATGCCAATTCCGGCTAGGCCGGCGACTAAGAGAAACTTCTCTCCCCGGCGCCTGGCTTTAATTACTATTCCGACTCTCGATTGGCTCATAGCGATAGCTCGTGCGCGTGCGGGTATTCAGACCGGAGCGCCCCGGAGCCGACACGTAGACCCGAATGTGCCGCAGCGCGCCGAATTTCCCCGCTGGCGGCGGGTAACCAATGGTGTAGCGGGAGCGGATCTCCTTTGCGATACTGCGGCATATGGTAGCCAGATTCGCCAGATCAGTGGGAAAGTAGGCCTCTCCGCCGCTGGTTCTGGCGAGTTCTTTCAGCAGACCGAGATCGCGATCCGGATCGCCGGGGCTGGACAGTCCGATCGTGTAAATGGTGGCCAGACTTCTCTCGACGCGGTCGAGCATCTCCCGCCGTTTGGCGTGGCTGGCGTTGTCGCCGCCATCACTGATGACAATCAGCGTTTTCTTATCACGCCTTCCCAGGTTCAACTGTTGCAAGCCGTCGACGATGGCATCGTTGAGTGCCGTCCTACCCTCCGGCATCCCGCGCTGGAGGGCGGAGCGCAACTGATCGATGTTGTCGGAGAACAGGACGGCATCCGGCAACCCGCGGGTAACCTTCTCGTTGAAGTTCAACACGAAGATCTCGTCTTCAGGGTTGCTCTTCGAAATCAGGGTTTCGGCCGCGGCCAGCACCTCGGCGCGTTTCGGCGCCATACTTAAACTCTCGTCGACCAAGATCCCCACCGTCACCGGAATGTCGTTGTTGGCGAACACCGTAATCGGCTGCCGAACCCCGTCCTCAGTGACGTCGAAATTCTCCCTGTTAAGCCCGGCGACCAAGCCGCCCTGATGCCCCGTCACCGCCACGTCGAGAAGCACCAGCCGCACGTCGCTGCGAATGATGAAAGGCGGTTGCACATCCTGCGCAACAGCAACCGCCAGGCTCGCCAGAACTGAAACGGCGCCAGCCAGTCCGAGATCCCGAGCTGTCGGGTGCCGTTTCATCGACCTTCGCCGCAATAATCATCTAAGGTACACCGCTCGTCGCCACCGCATCAAGCCGTAAATTCCGACCAGCAGCATGCCGGCCAGCCCTATCGCCGGATACGGACTCGCCGTCTCGGGGAGCGCCGCTGATTGCTCGGCAGGCGTCGGTTCGGCGGCCGTCTGAGGTTCCGGCGCCGGCACGGGAGTTGGAGCTGGAGCGGCTTCCGCCACTTGTGCCGGCGGCTGCTGCGCCGGCGGAGCCGGTGTTACCGCCGCCGCCGGCATCGGCGCAGGCGACGGTGCCGGCGGAGTCCAGGTGTGCACCTCAGCGGTCACGACAGGATGCTTAGGATAGGGAAACTCCTGGCCGTAGTTGTCGCCGGGATAGTACCAATCGCGCAGCGCCCTGGCAGTTCCGGGCGGCGTCTCCCAAAAAGTGAATTCGGATTTTCCGGCCGGCCGCACTCGATAAATCGGAATCGCGACGACAGTATCGATGACGCGACTCTGGTCGGCGTCATAAATCTGCACCGTATCCCGATCCGTGTTCCGGTCCGAATCCCCGCCGAGAATCTGTAACACATATGTGCCAGGCTTCAGCAGACGGTCGGTGACCTGCATAGGCTGGTTTACGGTGATGACAGTTCGTTTGTCGAATTCGTCCGCCCGGGCACTAGGGCCGCACAAAACGGCGCAGACTGCGATGGCACATACAGATGCCGTAATCACTCGCGATGGTGTTAGTGATGTTACGTTCATGATACACCTGCTTCCTTTCCTGACTAAGCTGTATTCGGCTCGTGGCCAAAGTCCTTTGACGATTCAGCCAATCACCGACAGGGCATCTGACCTGCCAGTTGACAAGTCATTGCCCATCAGAGAGCCACCTGCCCGTTGTAAGATTGGAGACGGTAATATCTCCACGGAAAACTGTGCCGCAATAAACGGAACCCCTGACATTTTGTCGCACGGTCCCTCCGGCTCGGTGGCCCTCTGTACATCTGAGACGTGAAGAAGAGGCTTGGCGTTTCCCGCCGGACCAGCGACACGTGACGAAAGTCACGTTAGAAAGCAAAAGGAGAATATGATGGCTCAGGCGACGACTTAGCTTGACGGAAGTTTCACAAGGGCCGGCACAGATTTTGGAACTTATAGAGTCCAGAATCGCATGGAGCTTTTTGAACGCCGCTGCCGACTATGTCGGGCCGCTATACCGCTCGGCCCGAGAATTCGAAACTAACTGGGCGCGGCGGAGAACATCCCCGCCCCACGTCATAACTTATAAAAATGTCTTTTTTTCTGTTTCCTGTTATTCTGAGCTGGCCAGCCCCGGCGAGAACTCGCTGCTCAAGCTCTGAAGCCGGTCGAGTACTCGGTGGTGTCGAGCCGGGTCTGGACGAATTGGACGAAGTCGGCCGATTCGAACTGTCTCTGCACCAGCCAATACAGCGCGGCGAGCGCGACGAGCGTCCCCGCAATCAGGATCGCCTGCATGGCCGGCGGGACTCCAGCGACATGGGCGGCAAGAAAGTCGGCCGTATAGCTCCGCGCGTGGATGCCGTGGCCTTTTCCGTGGAAGGCATCCACCGTCAGTATCGCGAAAGGGCCGAGGAAGACAATGAAGTAGAGCAGCTGCACCACGAGCCTGGCGGGGGCGGGCAGGTTGTTCCGCTTGTACATCGCGAGCGAGCCGGAGATGAGCAGCAGGGTCAGTGCCACCAGTTCCACTGCCCTGACGAAACCAGCCGGCCAGATCACCTGTACCGCAGCCGACAGAAGCAGTGGCGCGAGCAGCATCATTGCTAACATCCTGCGGCGCTCCACTGGAAGTGGCCAGAGCCAGCGCAGGGAAACCAAGGCGTTGACCACGAAGGAGGCGATCATCAAGGGCACAATCCACGACATTCCCATAGCAAGCCATATCGCTAACATGACCAGGAAGAGCGAAGACCGCCCGTAAAGGGCGGACTGCCAGACAGGCCACCAGACAGGCCGGACAAGGCCGGCCCCACTCTTTGCCAGCCGCTCGGCAACCGCGTCCATGGGCGCCACCTGAAATGCCTTGGGCATCGAGGCCAGATCCCTCCACAACAACGCGGCGAACGTCACGACGCAAACCGGCAGCACGATTCCGGGCCGGGCAAAAGAAAATAGTGTGCCCGGAAAAAGCACAAGATAGCCCGCCGGCCCAAGACCCGCCAACAGCGCGTAAGCCATCCAGGTGGGCACGCTCAACTCCCGCAGCCGCAGGGAAAAAAGCGCCAGATATGTCACCGCACCCATGGCCGCCGCCATGATCAGAGACATCCAGGAGATGGACCGCCCGCTGCCGGCCACGTAGCAGGCCGCGGCGGTGTTCAGGAGAATAAACCACAGGCCGGCCACGTACGAGAGCAGCCTCGCCACGAAGAGATCCCGCGCCGGTATCGGCAAGGCTGCCTGAAACAAAGTGGCACGCCGGTTGGCGCCGAACATGAAGCCAAGGACCAAGCATCCAAACAACATGCTCGGCAGCGCTGAGGAGAACAGCGACTCCGCGGTAACCCGTGGGTGAGAAAACACGGTCCCTGCGGGTGTGCCCACCCACAGGCCCAAGGTTACCCACCCGAGGATCCGCCAATCCTGATCGCGCCGCACCAGTTGATAGATCATGACCCCTCCCTAACGCTGGCCGCCCAGCAGCTCGACGAACAGCTCTTCCAGCGGAACCTGGACGCACCGAATGCCGTTGGCGCCCAGCGATACGGCCAGTTGGCGGCTCACCGCGGCGGGCTGGCCCTCGAACACAGCGTGCCAGTCCCCGCCAATGGAACGCGCGCGCAGGCAGCCGGGTTCGCGCTCGATCATCGCGGAGTCCGCGGCCGACGCCTTCGGGACCAGCGCCACGCAGAGGTTCTCTCGGAGCGCATCGAGCGGGCGATCCAGGAACACTTTGCCGCCATCGAGCAGCACCACGCGGCCGCCGATCCGCTCGACGTCGCTCATGTGATGGGAGGAAAACAGAATCGACGATCCCTCGCGGTTGAGCAACTGGATGGAGGCTTCGAGGAACTCGCGGCGAGCCGCCGGGTCGAGGCCTCCGCCGGGTTCGTCGAGGATGAGCAGCTCGGGCCGGTGGCAGATGGCGCACAGCAACGCCACCTGGCGGGCCTCGCCCTTGCTGAGCTTGGCGATGCGGGCATTGGGATCGAGATGGAAACGCTCCAGAAGCTGGCGCTCCCAGGCGGTGTCCCAGCTTGGAAAAAGATAGCGATGAAAGGCGGTCATCTGCGCGATGGTCGAGTGGCCGGGAAGCACCTGGTCCTCCGCTGCGTAGCCAATGCGTTTCTTCACCTCGACGGGGCTTTCAAACGGCGACAAGCCGAACACGCGTACCGAGCCAGCCTGCGGATGCAACATACCCATGGCGACGCGGATGAGGGTGGTCTTGCCGGAACCGTTGCGTCCCAACAGCCCGGCCACTTCGCCCGGTTCCACGGAAAAAGTGACGCCGTCCAATACCGGCACGCCCCTCTTGTACGATCTTGCGATTCCGTCAAATTCCAATACCGGGCTCATGATTCCTCCTTTTCGCGCCGCACGCCGCCCGCGGACAACACGCGGCCACTCGAGATTTCACGATCTGCCTCGCGCAGAATCTCCTCCGCGTCTTTGAAGCGCAGGCCGCCCAAGTACGCTTCCGAGAGCAGCTTTCTGGCTGCGGCGCGCAGGCGTTCACGTTGCTCGGCGGGTTTCATTTTCGGCGGCTGCGCGCAAACGAACGTGCCCCGGCCGCGCTGGGTCTCCACGTAACCAAGCAGTTCCAGCTCGTCGTAGGCCTTCTTGACGGTGAGGGGAGCGACCACCAGTTGCTCGGCCAAGTCGCGGTGACTGGCGATCTTTTCGCCGTGCCGCAGCCTTCCTCCGGCGATGGCTTCGACGATCTGCCGCATGATCTGGCGGTAGATGGGGAGCTCGTCGGACGGATGGACGATCAACTGCATCATAGCGATATAGAACACTATATCACAGGTGGGGTGGATTGCAAGGGGTTTTTGGAGGTAGCGGCGGGCGGGGATGTGCGGGTGATCGGAAGTCAGGAGTCAGAATGACTCCAGCTTGGCATCGCGAGCCAACGCCAGAAGTCAGAAGTCGAAAGTCAGGAGGCCTTGTCGGACCTCTTCGAGGGCGAGCATTCTACTCCTGACTCCTGACTCCTGACTCCTGACTCCTGACTCCTGACTCCTGACTCCTGACTCCTGACTCCTGACTCCTGACTCCTGTCTCCTGTCTCCTGACTCCTGTCTTCTGATTTCCCTAGACCGCGCGCCCCTTGCGTGTCCTACCGCGGTTTCGATCCGGTGGCCAGGATGCTCTCGAAATACGGGGCTTCGGTTTCCCGGTGAACGATGGCGGTTTCCACGCGGCGGAAGCCGGCGTGTTTGAGGAAGCGCTCGAGATCGAGCTCCGTAAATCCGAGCCAGAGGTCGGCATACATCTCGCGGGCTTCCTCGAAGGTGTGGCGATTCAAGTCGAGGATGGCGGCGCGGCCGCCCGGCTTGAGGATGCGCCAGGCTTCGGCGATGGCGCGCTCGGGATGCGCGGCGTGGTGCAGCGCCTGGCTGAGGAAAGCCACATCGACGGTGCCGGTGCGTATTGGCACGTCTTCCAGGTCGCCCAGGCGGTATTCCAAATTGGCGATGCCGTTCTTGCGCGCGAGTGCGGCGCCGAATTCGACCATCTTGGGCGAGTTGTCGATGGCGATCACGCGCCGGGCGCGCTGCGCCATGAGCTGCGCGATGGTGCCTTCGCCGGCCCCCAGGTCGGCGATGACCAGGGGCGGCATCAGGCTGAGCAGCGCCTCGGCGATTCCCTGCCAGGAACGGCCGGGCACATACTGGCGGCCGAACTTGCCGGCCAGCTCGTCGAAGTAACGGCGCATTTTATCCTGCCGCTTGCGCAACACCAGGCGCAGAGCGGCGCGGTCCTGAGAGGCCTCGGGAATCTCGGCGGCGGCCTGGCGCAGGATGCCGACCAGCCCCGCGGGGGCGTCCAGGCGGTAGAACGCGTTCTTGCCGGTGCGCCGGTCGGCCACCAGGCCGGCCTGCTTCAATTGCGCCAGGTGGGTGGAAACCTGGCTTTGCGGCTTGCCGACAATGTCTTGCAGCTCGGCCACGGACAGCTCTTCCTGCTCGAGCAGCAGGAGCAGGCGCAGCCGGCCGGGATCGGCGGCCAGGCGCAGCGATTTCAGGATTGACGGCATACTCTTCAATAGTCTAATATCAATGTATCAAGATTTCTTGATACGAGGTATTCAAAATGAGCACAGCCATCCTGAACCAGAACGCGGTTGCCTACAAAGTCGCCGATATGGCGCTGGCCGAATGGGGCCGCAAGGAGATTTCCATCGCCGAGCAGGAGATGCCGGGGCTGATGGCCATCCGGCGGAAATACGCGAAAGAAATGCCGCTGGCCGATGTGCGCATCACCGGCTCGCTGCACATGACCATACAGACCGCGGTGCTGATCGAGACGCTGGTGGAGTTGGGCGCCACGGTGCGCTGGGCAAGCTGCAATATTTTTTCGACGCAGGATCACGCCGCGGCCGCCATCGCCGCCGCCGGCGTTCCGGTATTCGCGTGGAAGGGCGAGTCGCTGGAAGACTATTGGTGGTGCACCTATATGGCGCTCAGCCACGCGGGAGGCAAGGGTCCGCAGTTGATCGTGGACGATGGCGGCGACGCCACGCTGCTGATCCACAAAGGATACGAACTCGAGAACGGCAGCGACTGGGTGAACACCGCTTCAGGAAGCCACGAAGAAGCAGTCATCAAGAATCTGTTGAAAGAGGTTCGCGGCGAGAACGCGCGGCGCTGGCACGAAATCGTCGAGGAATGGTGCGGCGTTTCCGAGGAGACCACCACCGGCGTGCACCGGCTGTACAAGATGCAGGAGGCCGGCCAACTGCTGGTGCCGGCGATCAACGTGAACGACTCGGTGACCAAGTCGAAGTTCGACAATCTTTATGGATGCCGCGAGTCGCTGGCGGACGGCATCAAGCGCGCCACCGACGTGATGGTGGCAGGAAAAGTAGCGGTGGTGTGCGGCTATGGCGACGTGGGCAAGGGCTCGGCGCACTCGCTGCGCGGGATGGGCGCGCGCGTGGTGGTGACCGAGATCGACCCGATCAACGCGCTGCAGGCCGCCATGGAGGGCTTCGAAGTGACCACCGTCGAGGACACGCTGGGCCGCGGCGATATCTACGTCACCTGCACCGGCAACTGCGACATCATCACGCTGGAGCACATGAGCAAGATGAAGGACCAGGCCATCGTGTGCAACATCGGGCACTTCGACAACGAAATTCAGGTCGACCGGCTGAACGGCTCCGGCGCGCAGCGGACCAATATCAAGCCGCAAGTGGACATGTACACTTTCCCCAACGGCAACAGCATCTTCCTGCTGGCGGAGGGCCGGCTGGTCAACCTGGGTTGCGCCACAGGGCACCCCAGCTTCGTGATGAGCAACAGCTTTTCCAACCAGACGCTGGCGCAGCTCGATCTGTGGAAGAACCGCGATTCGTACAAGCCGGGTGTTTACACGCTGCCCAAGAAGCTGGATGAAGAGGTGGCGCGGCTGCACCTGGAAAAGATCGGCGTCAAGCTCACCACGCTGACGCCGAAGCAGGCCGAATATCTGGGCGTGGCGCCCGAAGGACCGTACAAACCGGAGCACTACCGCTATTAAGGCGCGTCGGGCTCCGCATGTTAAATTAGAGTGACACTCACCGCAGGAGAACAACCTTGTCAGACAATCAACGAAACCTGTTTACGTCGGAATCGGTGACCGAGGGCCACCCCGACAAGATCGCCGATCAAATTTCGGATGCCGTTTTGGACGCCGTTCTGGCGGAAGATCCCACCGGGCGGGTGGCGTGCGAGGTCCTGGTGACCACCGGCACCTGCATCGTGGCGGGAGAGATCACGACCAAGACTTACGTCGACGTGCAACGCATCGCGCGCGCCACCATCGATTACGTGGGCTACAACGATGCCACCTACGGATTCGACGCACACACCTGCGGCGTGCTCAACCTGATTCAGTCGCAATCGCCCGACATTTCGATGGGCGTGGACACGGGCGGCGCGGGCGACCAGGGGATGATGTTCGGCTACGCTTGCGACGAAACGCCCGAGCTGATGCCGCTGCCGATCATGATGGCGCACAAGCTGGTGCAACGCCTCTCGCAGGTGCGGCGCCAGGGCGTGCTGGACTTCCTGCGGCCGGATGGCAAGAGCCAGGTCAGCGTGGAATACGTGGGCGGCGTGCCGAAGCGCATCGAGGCGGTGGTGATTTCCACCCAACACAGCGCGGACATTTCGATTGAGGAACTGCGCCGCGAAGTGAAGAAGCACATCATCGACCCGGTGGTTCCGTCCGCCATGGTCGATTCCCAGACCAAGTACCACATCAACCCGACCGGGCGTTTCGTGGTGGGCGGGCCGCACGGCGATACGGGCTTAACGGGCCGCAAGATCATCGTCGATACCTACGGCGGCATGGGCCGGCACGGCGGCGGCGCTTTCTCCGGCAAGGACCCGACCAAGGTGGACCGTTCGGCGTGCTACATGGCGCGGTACATCGCCAAGAACCTGGTGGCCTCGAAGCTGGCGACGCGGGTGGAAGTGCAGCTTGCCTACGCCATCGGCGTGGCGGAGCCGGTGTCGGTGAACGTGAATACGTTCGGCACGGGAGCGATCCCGGACGACCGCTTCACCGAGCTGGTGCGCGAGAATTTCTCCTTGACGCCGCGCGGCATCATCGAGACCCTCAACCTGCGCCGTCCGATCTATCGCAAGACCGCGGCGTTCGGCCACTTCGGTCGCACCGAGGAAGGCTTCACCTGGGAAGTCGCGGACAAGGCCGAAGCGCTGAAAGAATCGGCGGCGGCGGTTCACGCGTCGGCGCGGTAGATTCCGGTAGGACAGACCATCGCCTTTAGTGGTCTGTCAAGCCCCGCTCAAGCACGACGCATTGACAGACGACAAAAACAGATCGTCTGTCCTACCTTTACGGATTCGCGCGCGCCGGCACAAACACGATGCGGGCCGGGCTGGCGCCCGTATCCACCAGCCACACGGGGCCGGAGCCGGCGTCGGTCAGGCGGAACAGGTTTCCCATGCGCGTCACTCCGGTGGGAGAGCAGTTGCAATCGAGTGTGGTGGCAGCGCCAGCGGCGGCGAGATTGAAAAGCGTAACGGACTTGCCGGCGCGGGTCGCGGCCAACACAGACTTGCCGTCGGCGGAAAACGCGAGGCCCGTGGGCTCGGCAAAACCAGGCGCCGCAATGCGCTCGGTGGCGTCTGCGGAGACGTCGGGAAACACGTCCACCCATGGGCCCGCTCCGCTTAAGACCGCGGCGGTGTGGCCGCCGGGCGCAAACGCGACACTGATTTCCCGCACGCCGTCGAGCAGCCAACTGCCCGATCCGGACGCGCCCAAGAGGCGGACACGGCCATCGCTGGCCACCAGCAGCCAAGCTGCATCGTCGCTCACGGCCATGGCTTCCGGCGCGGCAAGTGCGGTCTGGCGCGTGAGCATCTGCGGCGCTGGAGCGATCTCGGCTGTAAACGCCGTTGCCGGCGAGTTCGGCAAACCGCTCACAACCTGCACGCGGCGTGCAGCATAAATCGCCGCCGCCGTGCCGGAAGGGCTGTACACCACGCGCGCCGGCCAGCTCGGCACGCCATTCCACGAGACTTCGGTGGCGCTCTGGCCGCTGAGGCGAAACAAGTGCAACGAACCATCGCCGGCAGTGGCGATGGCCGAATCGAGCTGCGGCGAGACGGAGACGGCGCTTGCCGCCATCCCCAGTTCAAGCGCTCCGCCCAGCGTGGCGCCGCCCGGCACACCGGTGATGACCCGCAGGGCCGCGCCGTCGAACACGTATCCGGCGATTGGGCCGGAAACCTGCCGCTGCTGCCCGTGGATCGCCAGCGCCGGGAAGAACGCCAGAACCGCGGTTACACGTCTCAAATTCGTCATCGCCTTGTCCAAAGCCGCAGGGGGTTCTCCTTGCATAGTGCGGCGCGCGCCCGGATCTTCTCACCCCACCGATCCACCTAGTTGGCGTACCTCAGATTGCCCTAACCAACCCTACCGAGGAAATGCCGATGCACTCACCCAAGTCCCGCCAACTCCTTCGCCCTCAGGAAAACGTCCAGCAACATCTTCTCCGTCAGCTTGCCGGTGGAGGTGTTCTGCTGGCTCGGGTGGTAGGAGCTCAGCAGGATGGGCAGCCCGGCGGCGGTGCGGAATTGGCGGTTGTGGCCAAAAACGAACGCGGAGCGGCTGGAGATGGCGCCGCGCGTCTTGAGCAGGTCCAGGTAATTGTCGAAGGCGATCTTGCCCAGCGCCACCACCACCCGCAAGTGATCGAGCAATTCCAGCTCGCGTTCCAGATACGGCCGGCAGTTGCGAATCTCCTCCGGTGTGGGCTTGTTGCCGGGTGGGGCACACCGCGCCGAGGCGGTGATGTAGACGCCGCGCAGCCGCTGGCCGTCGTCGCGCGAAACGCTGGCGGGCTGGGAGGCGAGCCCGGTCTGGTACAGGGCACGGTAGAGCCAGTCTCCGGAACGGTCGCCGGTGAACATGCGGCCGGTGCGATTGGCGCCATGGGCGGCCGGTGCCAGGCCCAGGATGAGAATGCGCGCGGCCGGGTCGCCAAATGCGGGCACCGGTTTACCCCAGTACTCCCGATCGCGATAGGCGCGCCGTTTGACTTCCGCGATGTGGGCGCAATGCGCCAATAGGCGCGGGCAGCGCCGGCAACGCACAATTTCATCCTGCAAGATGTCGAGCATAACGCGACGGTCTCGGGCGGCGCCTAAAGAAAAGGGGCACCTGCGTCGAAGATTGGGTTAGCGCCATTTGACCCATGCCACGCAAGCAAAAATGCTTGACGAACGCCCGCCTGACAGCGGACAATCGAGGTATCCGGCTGCTCCGTCCGGATCGCTCGTTGCTCTGCGCTGGCGCTCTCAGTGTTCGTCCTTTCGCGCGCGGTTCTACTATGAGACAGTTCCATTCATGTTCACACCGCCGGGTGATCGAAGCCGCGTTCCTATTGTGCTTCATTTCCAGCCTGAGTTTCTCGGCCGCCAGCACCACCACCGCGACGACGCCGCCCAAGCGGCGGGCGCCGGCGCATCATGCCGCAACCTCACATGCGGCCAGCGTGCGGCACGCGGTACCCCACATAGCCGCAACTCCGGGCGCTCCCGTAATCGCCGGCGGCCCTTGGGATAGGCCGACCTTCGCGGATTCAACCGAAGGCGACAGGGTAGATGGGGAGGACTTGACGGTTCGCCGCGCGGCGGTGGAGGCGCTGGGTTCGTACAACGGCTCGGTGGTGGCCCTGGATCCGACTTCGGGCAGGATTCTCACCATGGTGAACCAGAGGATCGCGCTTGGCGAAGGCTTCCAGCCGTGCTCCACCATTAAAGTCGCCGTGGCGCTGGCGGGCTTGAGCGAGAAAATCATACAGCCAAACGCCCGGTACCGGCTCGGTGGCATGCGGATGGACCTGACTTACGCGTTGGCCCACTCCAACAACTACTATTTCGCCACCCTGGGCGAGAAGCTGGGCTTTGACAAGGTGACCTACTACGCGCACCTGTTCGGCTACGGCGAAAGGGCCGGCCTGAACATCTCGGGTGAACAGCCCGGGTATTTCCCGGCGGCGCCTCCCAAGAACGGGGGCGTCGGAATGCTGACCAGCTTCGGCGAGGAAATCCGGCAGACGCCGCTGCAACTGGCGGCCCTCATGGCCGCGGTTTCCAATGGCGGCACTCTTTATTATTTGCAGTATCCGCAGACGCAGGCCGAAGTGCGCAGCTTCGTGCCGCGGGTGAAACGGCGGCTCGACATCGACGCGCTGATTCCCATGGTCAAACCGGGAATGCGCGGAGCGGTGGAGTTTGGCACCGCGCACCGGGCCAGAGAAGACGGACCCATCGCCGGCAAGACCGGCACGTGCAGCGAAACCCACACCCACCTGGGCTGGTTCGGCTCGTTCAATGAGATGGGCGGGAAAAAACTGGTGGTGGTGGTGCTGCTCACGGGCGGCCGGCCGGCCATAGGCCCGCTCGCTGCCGGCATCGCCGGCGATGTCTATAAGCTTCTGGGCGAAGCAAATTACTTCGCCACCAGGATCCCCGTCACGCCGGCGAATCTGATAGCGAGCCAGATTTGCTGCTCACGGTAGAGCGCGGGTTCATTTTTCGCTCCCCAAAATAAGCGAACATGGAAGTTTATGCCAGAAAAGATGCGGCCGGCCCGTGGCCTGCCCTACGCCGCTGTTGCGCTCCTTCTCGGAACCGCTTTCTTCCAAGGCTGCAGGGCCAACGGCGAGAGGAGCGGACCGGCCGGCGCGCCGGCGCCGCTGGTCAGCGTGATGGAAGTCCAGCCACGCTCGGTGGCTATCTTTTCCGATTTCGCCGCGCAAACCTATGCGCGCAACATGGTGGACGTGCGCAGCCGCGTGACGGGCTACGTGGATCGCTGGCTCTTCCAGCCGGGCGCGGAGGTGGCGGCCGGCGAGGTTCTGTACGTGCTCGATCTGCGGCCGTTTGAAGCCGCCGTGGAGCAGGCGCGCGGCAACCTCGAGCAGAGCGAAGCCGACCTCGATTTCGCGCGCAAGCAGGTTTCGCTCTTGCAGGCGCAGGCGAACCTGGCCTCCGCGGAGGCAAACCTGGTGAAAGCGCAGCAAGACGACGAACGCCTGAAGCCGCTGGTCGCGGCCGACGCCGCCTCGCAGCAGGATCTCGACGCCGCGGTGGCCGCGTTGCGCGCCGCCGAAGAGACGGTAAAGGCGAACAAGGCCAACGTGGAACAAACCGCGCTCTCCACGCGAACCCAGATCGCTTCCACCGAGGGCCGCGTCGAATCGAACAAGGGCGCGTTGAAAACCGCCGAGTTGAATCTCGAGTACGGCACGATTCGCGCGCCCATCGGCGGCCGCATCGGCGATTCGCTGGTTCCGGTGGGCGGCCTGGTGACGCCCACCGCGGCGCAACCGCTCTCGACCATCGTTCCTCTGGATCCCATCTGGGTGCGCTTTCAGGTGACCGAATCGGAATATCTCGCCTGGGCCAAGCGCGGGCAGAGATCGCCGGCCGGGGAACTGACGCTGATTCTTGCCGACGGTAGCGAGTTTCCCGCGAAGGGCCGCGTCACCGACACGCTCAACCAGGTGGACCCGAAGACCGGCACGCTGGAACTGCAAGCCAGCTTCCCCAACCCCCGGCACACGCTGCTGCCGGGCCAGTTCGGCCGCATACGCGTGCAGGTGGACGAACGCAAAAACGTCATCGTGATCCCGCAGAAGGCGGTTCAGCAGATCCAAAGCATGCAGACCGTGTACACGGTGGGCGCGGACAACAAGGCGCTCATGCGCCCGATTGTCACCGGCAATCGCACCGGCGAGCTCTGGATTGTCGAGCAGGGCCTCAAGCCCGGCGAACGCATCGTCGTGGAAGGGCTGTTGAAGGTGCGGCCCGGCGCAGCCGTCGAGCCGCAGCCGTACGACGATCGGAAGCCGGGGAACTGAACCGTGGCGCGATTCTTTATCAATCATCCCGTCTTCGCGATGGTGATTGCCATCGTGATGGTGATCCTGGGCGCGGTGGCGATCCCGAGTCTTCCGGTGGCGGCGTATCCGGAAGTGGTGCCGCCGGTCGTGCAGATTACCACGAACTTCCTCGGCGGCAACGCGCAGGACCTCGAGAAAACCGTGGCGCAGCCCATCGAAGAGCAGCTTGTCGGTCTCGACGGCATGCTCTACTACCTTTCCACCAGCGCCAACGACGGCACGCTGAACATTCAGGTGACGTTCAAGCTGGGCACCAATCCGGACATCGCCACCGTGCAGACGCAGAACCGCGTGAGCATCGCCATGCCGCGGCTGCCTCCGGAAGTGCAGCAACAGGGCGTGACCGTGAAGAAAGTGTCGAGCGCCTTCCTGCTGGCCATCAGCCTGGTTTCCAAGGGCAATAGCTACGATTCGCTGTTCCTTACCAACTATGCGCAAATCAACCTGGTGAACCAGATCGGCAATCTCGAAGGCGTGGGCGAATCCCGCCTGGGTTCGAACCAGGTTTACTCGATGCGGGTTTGGGTGAACCCGGATAAGATGGCCGAGCTCGGCGTCACGGCGACCGACGTCAGCGACGCTATTAAGGCGCAGAACCGGCAGAATCCGGCGGGCGCCTTCGGGCAGCCGCCGGCTTCGCCAGGGACCGATTTCCAGTACTCGGTGAACGCGCCCGGCCGCCTGTTGGACCCTAGGCAGTTCGAGGAAATCGTGCTGCGCGCGCAGCCCAACGCTTCGCTGCTCCGCCTCGGTGACATCGGCCACGTGCAGCTCGGCGCGCAAACTTACACCGGCTTTAACCGCGTGGACGGCCGCGCCTCCGGCAACATGATCGTGTACCTCTCGCCGGGAGCGAACGCCGTGCAGACAGCGGCCCGTGTGCGCCGCTACCTGAACCAGATCAAGGCCGGCTTCCCCGCGGGCATGGATTACATCATCTCTTACGACTCCACCATGTTCGTCAACGCGGCCATCAAGGACGTGATGATCACGCTGCTCGAGGCCATCGGGCTGGTGATTCTGGTGGTGTTCATCTTCCTGCAAAGCTGGCGCGCCACAATGATCCCGCTGCTCACGGTTCCGGTGGCCGTGGTGGGCACCCTGGCGCTGTTCCCGCTGCTGGGCTTCTCGATCAACATCACCAGCATGTTCGGCCTGGTCCTTTCGATCGGCATCGTGGTGGACGACGCGATCGTGGTGGTGGAAGCGGTGCAGCGTCACATCGACGAAGGCATGGCGCCGCGCGACGCCACCATCCAGGCGATGAAGGAAGTGCAGGCGCCGGTGACGGCCATCGCTTTCATCCTCGCCGCGGTTTTCATCCCGGTGGCGTTTCTGGGCGGCATCAGCGGACAGATCTACCGGCAGTTCGCACTCACCATCGCAACTTCGGTGCTGCTCTCCGCCTTCAACGCGCTCTCGCTGAGCCCGGCGCTGAGCGCCATGATCCTGCGGCCGAAGAGCCGGTCGCGCGGACCGCTGACCGCCTTCTTCGGCTTATTCAACCGCGGTTTCGGCTGGGTCACGGGGCGCTATCTGGCCGGTGTGAGCACGCTGATCCGCAGGTCCGCGCTGGCGCTGATCGGTCTCTTCTGTTTCTGGCTCGCGGCCGGCGCCATCTTCCACCGGATGCCCAACGGCTTCCTCCCGGACGAGGACCAGGGCGCCGTCTTCATTGCCATCCGACTTCCGGACAGCTCTTCGGTGCCGCGTGCCGACGCGGCCACGCGCAAGATCGAGAACATCGTCAGCCGGATTCCCGGCGTGGCCGGCACGCTCACCCTCGGCGGCCTCGACATAGCCACGCGCACCAACAATTCCAATGTCGCCACCATCATCGCGCGCCTGACTCCCTGGGACGAGCGGCGGGATAAGAATGTCCAACTGCAGTCGATTCTGGCCAACATGCAGAGAGAGTTCGCCAAGGTGCCGGAGGCTTTCACCTTCGCCTTCGGTCTGCCGCCGATCCTGGGTCTCAGCGCCACCGGCGGTTTCCAGTACATGCTGGAGGACCGCCTGGGCGGCGACGTACACGCGCTCGCGCAGACCGCCGACCTGGTGGTGCAGGCGGCCCGCCAACGCCCCGAACTGGGGACCATCCTGAGCACCTTCCGGCCCGACGTTCCGCAATACAAGGTGGACGTGGATCTGGCCAAGGTGCAGACGCTCGGCGTTCCCGTCGGCGACGCCTATAACGCATTGCAGACGTTTCTCGGCGGCCTTTACGTGAACGACTTCAATTCGTTCGGGCATACCTGGCAGGTGCTGGTGCAGGCCGAGCCCGAGTTCCGCACCGGACCCTCCGACGTCAACCGCTTCTTCGTGCGTAACCGCGATGGCGATATGGTTCCGCTGGGCACCCTGGCAACGGTGCAACCCACTACCGGACCGGACGTGATCTACCGTTACAACCGGTTTCGCACTGTGCAGTTGCTGGGAGCGCCGGCAGCGGGACACTCGAGCGGCCAGGCATCGGGCGCGATGGAGCAGTTGTCCGCCAGCGTGCTGCCCGCCGGATACGGCTATGAATGGACCGGTACAACCTACCAGGAAAAGGAAGCGCAAGGCCACGAAGGCGTGATCTTCGGCTTCGCGGCGGTGCTGGTGTTTCTCTGCCTGGCGGCTCTCTACGAAAGCTGGACCATCCCGATGGCGGTTCTGCTGGCCTTGCCGCTGGGCCTTTTCGGAGCGTTGCTGGCGGTCTGGTTGCGCGACTATCCGTACGATATGTACACGCAGATCGGAATCGTGACGCTGATCGGCCTCGCCGCCAAGAACGCCATTTTGATCGTGGAGTTCGCGCGCATGAGTCACGAGGAGGGAAAGTCCATCGTCGACGCGGCTATGGAGGCGGCGCGGCTGCGGTTGAGGCCCATTCTGATGACCTCTTTCGCGTTCATTCTGGGCGTGGTGCCGCTCGCGCTGGCGGTCGGCGCGGGAGCGGCCTCGCGGCGCTCGCTGGGAACGGCGGTGTTCGGCGGCATGAACGCGGCCACGCTGCTGGCGGTGTTCATCGTGCCGGTGCTGTACGTGGTGATCCAGCGGGCCGGAGAGCGGAACAAGCCATGACGAGATCCTCACTGGCCGTTGTGCCCGCTTTGCTGCTGGCCGGTTGCGCCGTCGGGCCCAATTACAAGCGGCCGTCTGTGGCCGTGCCGGACCAGTACCGGGGCGCCGCCACGGATGCCGCTTCGCTGGCCGACAAGAAGTGGTCCAACCTGTTTGACGATGCCGCGCTGCGGCAACTGGTCGAGACGGCGCTCCAGCACAACTTCGATTTGGGGATCGCTTCGGAGCGCGTTCTGGAGGCTCGCGCCCAATACCATATTCAGCGTGCGAACGAGTTTCCCAATGTGACCGGCCAGGCCGGCTTCACCGCGGCGCGCACGCCCGGAGCCAGTTCCTTCGAACCGTTGCCGCCGAACGCCTCTTATTCGGGAAGCTACTGGCAGGTGGGCCTGGCGCTCAACTGGGAACTGGACTTCTGGGGCCGGCTGCGGCGGCTGTCCGAATCCGGGCGCGCGCAGTACCTGGCCACCGAAGAAGGCCGGCGCGGGGTGGTGGTGTCGCTGATCGGCGACGTGATGACCGATTACTTCCTGCTCCGCGAGCGCGATCTGGAACTCGAGATCGCGCAGCAGACGCGCGACATTGCGCAGGACAACCTTCGCCTGGTGGAGTTGCGCCACACGCGCGGCGCGGCCACCGGCCTCGACGTGCACCAGGCGGAACAGTTCCTGTACACCGCGACCGCGCAGATGGCCAGCGCGCGGCGAGACATCGAGCAGACCGAGAACGCGCTCAGCCTGCTGGCGGGCAAGGCGCCCGGCGGGATCGCGCGCGGCAAAGCCTTGGCCGAACTGGAAACGCCGGCGCAGGTGCCGCCGGGGCTGCCGTCGTCGCTGTTGGAACGCCGGCCGGACATTCGCCAGGCCGAGCAGACTCTGATTTCCGCCAACGCGCGCATCGGGGCGGCCAAGGCAATGTATTTCCCTCAGATCACCCTGACCGGCTTTCTGGGCGGCCAGAGCATTGCGCTGGCGCGGTTGTTCGACACGCCGGAACGGCAGCAGGTGATTGCGCCCGCGGCAGTTTTGCCGCTCTTCAACGCCGGCCAGATTCGCGCCGGCGTGCGCTTTTCGGAAGCACAGAAGCGCGAGATGGTAATCGCGTATCGGAAGACGATTTACACCGGTCTGCGCGAAGTCTCCGACGCGCTGGTGGGTTACTCCCGAACGCGCGAGCAGCGCACCCAGGAAGAGTTGTTAGTCCAGGCGCTCACGGAGAGCACGCGCCTGTCGAATCTGCGTTACAAGGGCGGACTCGACAGCTATCTGCAAGTGCTCGATTCGGAACGCAATCTGTTCCAGGGGCAACTTGTTCTCGCGCAGCTCCGGCTCGCGGAGATGCAATCGTTCGTGCAGTTGTACCGTGCGCTCGGCGGCGGCTGGCAATAGAAGAGCCGTGGCGCGGGCAGGCGTGCGCGCAGCGTCGGCATTCGTGCCGACGTTTCTTGGCAGCGGCACCGCGTTGCCCACACCAACAAAGAAAAGAAATGTCGAGATGACTCTCGATACACCAGGCAAGATTGCCCGCGCTACGTTACGGTTCGGGCTCCGTCCCCTACCCGTCCCAACGCCCCCGTTCGCGCAGTTTCGCGACTTCGGTTCGCGCCATCTCCTGCAAGCGCGCTACATCCACTTTCGCGCTACGGTTGAGCGGCATCGTGCCCGGTTCCAGAATCACATAGTGCAGCGGACGCATGTATCCGGCCAGCGACCGCGCGTGTTTGCGCAACTCCGCTTCGGTCAGATCCGCGGCCGGATGGCGCTCCACGAACGCCACGATGCCGTCGCTCCACAAGCGGTGCTCGTGCCCGACCACGCCAACGTTCGCCACCCGGTCACTCAGTGCGGCGAAGTGGTTTTCGATGTCGCCCGGGAACACCTGGTGCCCGGCCGGTTTGAGAACCCACTTGGCGCGGCCGGAAAAGTGCAACCCGTGCTCGCCCAGGCTGCCGAGGTCTCCGGTGTAGAGCCAACCGTCTCGCGAGACCGTCGCCGCCGTGGCTTCCGGGTCGTTGACGTAACCCAGAAACGTCTGCGGACCCTGGAAGCAGATGTGACCGACTTGTCCCTCAGTCATTTCGCCGCCAGCCATGCCTGCGGCGTCCATGGCTTCGCGGATCGACAGGCGATACGCCGGCATCGACCATCCGATGCCCTGCTCCAATTCTGCAGCTTCGGAGGTGAGGCGCGTGTAGGTGCAAAAGCCGGAGGACTCGGTGAGGCCGAGGCCGGTCGCGATGCGCGGCGCCATTTGCAGCATGCGGTCGAGGAACGCGCGCGGCACGGCTTGCCCGCCGTAAACCGCCGTTTCGAGGCTGGCGAGATTGCGCCGCGCATAATCCGCCGTGCGCCACTCCAGGTTGAACATGGCCGGAATCTGGCCGAGCAGCGTCGCGCCGTGCCGCTCGATGGCATCGAGGCTTTTGACGGCGTCGAAGACTTCCAGCGTCACCGCGGTCGCGCCCGTGAACAGCGATGTGAGCAGCACCTCGGCCTGGCCGCCCACGTGCGACGCCGGGAGATTCGACAGCACCCGCTGTCCCGGTCCGAATCGAAACGCAGTGCCGAGACAGAGATTCTGGCAGGTGATGCTTCGGTGCGAGAGCAGTGCCGGTTTGGGCGACCCGGTGCTCCCGGTGGTGAAGATCACCTGCGCGCCATCGCGCTCCGTGACGTGCGATTCCACCGCTTGCGGATGGGCGCGCTCGAGCAGATCGAAAACGCTGGCGGCGCCCGAGATGCATTCGTTCGCGGGAGAGAACTGCACCAAGTGCTCGATGGAATCGCAGCGCGCGCGCACGGCCTCACCCAGAGCGGCGAAATCCGCCGCGGGCGTCTTTCCCAAGAAGAAATACCCTCGCGGCCGGATCAGGTTCAGGCAGCGGATGACTTCCGCCGGCTGCAAACGCAGATCGAGCGGCGCGTGGATCACGCCCAGGCGGAAGCACGCCAGCTCCAGCAGGATATGCTCATTGAGCAGCGGCAGCGAGGCGGCCAGGAAGTCGCCGTGGCGAAAACCCAGCCGCGCGAGTTCAGCCGCGATGGCGATGGACCCGCGTTCGAGATCCCGCCAGGTGAGGGTGGTCCCTCGCGTCGCATTCACGATGGCCGCGCCATCCGGCTGGCGCGCCGCCCACCGATCGACAACTACGTGGATCAGGTGGCGATCCCGGTACTCGATTTCGAATTGCTCCAACGTGACCTGCGGAATGGGCTCCATAGACATGGATTCTATCTTGGCACTGATTTCCGTAACCGCGAGGTTCAGTACCACCACACACCGCTCCCTCGCGGGGTGCCCTCTGGGCCCGGCTCCGATTGCTTTCAGAGCCACGACCGTGAGGGAGTGGTTCATCGGAAAAGCACAACATCAAACCGCCGTGGACTTACCGCACCCAGCCGGGCCTCACATAGGCATAGAACATCACGATCAGGCCGATCACGGAGGCCAGCAGCACGCTGTGCTTCAGGGTGAAGCGGAAGAGCAACGATTCGTCCTCGCGCTTCATGGAGGTGGCGGCGGCGGCCACTGCGATGCTGCTCAAGCTGATCATCTTGCCCATCACCCCGCCGGCCGAATTGGCGGCGGCCATCAGCACCGGGTTCATCCCCAGCTTGCCGGCGGTCACCACTTGCAGGGTGCCGAACAAGGCGTTGGCGGAAGTGTCGCTGCCGGTGAGGAAGACGCCCAGCCAGCCGAGCAGCGCGCTGAAGAACGGGAACAGGGCGCCGCTGGCGGCGAAGGCCAGGCCCAGCGTGGCGGTGGCGCCCGAGTAGTTCATCAGGAATGCCAAGGCGAGGACGGCGGCCAGCGTGAGCTCCGCCAGCGCCAGTTGGCGGGCCGTGTGGCCGAGCACGCGCGCGAACTGGCGCGGCTTCAAGCCGGCTACTATCGCGCCCAGAATGGCCGCCAGCAGGCACGCTGTGCCGGAGGCCGAAAGCCAGGTGAAGTTGTAGGAGGCGGCGTACGGGGAAGGCTTGGGAACTGCCGGCGGCATGCGCTCAATGGTGTTGTGGAGCGCCGGCCATGCGAAGGCGAGGTTGACGCGATTGAGTTGCGCCTGTAGCGGCTTGTAGCCCCAGAGCAGGACGAAGACCACCAGCAGTGCATACGGAGCCCAGGCGTGTGCAATTTGCCAGCCGGTGTGAGCGGACGCGGGCCGCGAACCAGCCTCGCTTCCGCGCGGCTTCCAGAAGCGGAAGAGCAGGATCAGCGAAGCCATGGCGGCCATCGACGAAAGGATATCGGTGAGCTGCGCGCCGACGAAATTCGAAATCGCGAACTGCATTCCGGCGAAGACGATGCCGCATACGGCGGCAGCGGGAAGGACGGCGCGCAGGCCCTTCCAGCCGGACATCACCACGATGAGATATGCCGGAACGAACAGGGAAACCGGCGCGCAGACGCGGCCCACCGCGGCGCTCAGACGGTCGAGAGGCAAGCCGGTCGTGACTGCCAGGGTGGTGACCGGAATTCCGATAGACCCGAAAGCCACCGGCGCGGTATTCGCGAGCAGACAAATGGCCGCGGCATAGAACGGCGCAAAGCCCAGGCCGACGAGCATGGCGGCGGCCACGGCCACGGGGGTTCCGAATCCGGCGGCGCCCTCGATGAACGCGCCGAAGGCGAAGGCGACCAGCAGCGCCTGGAGACGCGCGTCATCGGTAAGATGGCCGATGGAATCCTTGAGCAGATCGAACTTGCCACTCTCCAGCGTCACGCGGTAAAGCAGGATGGCCGAGAACACCACCCAGCCAATCGGGAAGAGGCCGAACGCCGCCCCGTAGGTGACGGCGGCGAAGAGCTTTCCCAAAGGCATGCCGTAAGCGCCCGCGGCCACTAGCGCGGCCGTGCCCAGCCCCACCAGCGAGGCCATCCAGGCCGGCTTGCGGGCCACGCCCAGCAGGATCAGCAAGGCAAAAATCGGGATGGCCGCCACCAGCGCCGAGAGCGCCAGGCTGTTCGCTACCGGCGTATAGTTTTGTTGCCACATGTTTAGCTGTTCCCTGACTAACCAGGAACAGGTTTAACACATGGCTCGGACGCCGGTTTGTCCCCTGGTCACTGTTTGTGATTGCCTGGGCACACGGAATGTGCCGGGACTACGGCCTTGTAGGGGCCGGGCACGCCCGGCCCGCCCGCCAGCCTCCGCCGAGGGTCATGCGCCACTCTCCAGCCGCAGGGCGCGGAACTGCGGGATGAGCGCAAACGGGCGGGCCAGCGCCGCGATCGGTTCGCCGGTCTGGCGCACGTTGCTTTCGGCAAACACAGCCGGATCGCCGGCCACCAGCCGAAGGTAGCCGATCCGCGCCGGGTCGATGCGCATGAGGCGGCAGCAGGTGGCATCCACCGCCAGCGGGTCGGTACCCGCCACCAACACGCCCATCGGTTTGCTAACGCCCTGGATGGGGCCGTTGCCTTCCATGCCGACGACGCCGTCCACCAGCGTGAACTGCCGCGGAAACACGCTGTGCAGATCGGCGATCGATTCGTGGATGCCAGCCCAGTGGAGCACATTCTTCGGCCATCCGTAGACGCCGCCGGGCACGACGCCGAACAGGTTCTTCATCGAGAGCGTGGCGCCGGTCCAGTGATGCGTTTTCATTTTGGGCATGGACACGACCAGCGCGGCCCCCAGCACGGTATTGGGCAGATACACCCGCTTGAGCTTCGAGAACCGCCGCGGCAAATCGACCAGCGTCACCTCGTCCAGGTTGAGATCGACAAAGCAATCCTCGAACCCGGGGATGGTTTGGAAATAGCCGGCGGCTTCGGCCAGGTCCAGCGTGTCGCGCCGGTGCCCCGGGCCTTCGGCGATGGTCACTTGTGACGCGCCCAAGGCGCGGAAGGCCTCGCAGGCCGCATGAACCAGCAGCGGGTGTGTATTGATGGCGCTTTCCGGCTCGAACTCGACCAGGTTCGGCTTGATCACCACGGCGCGGCCGCGCGCCGCCGCGCCTTGCGAAGCGACCAGCCGGCGCACGATATCGTAAAGACGCTGGTCATAGGCCGGAGCGCGCACGATGGTGGTTTCCAACTGCGTCGGGTGGACCGGACTGGCGCAGCCGGTGGCCACCAGCGCCGCCGCCGAACCCGCCAGCCAATCCCGCCGTGTGATCGCTCCGCCCATGGCTCAAATCCAGAACACGCTCTCACCTGCAACCGCTTCATCGGCCAGCACGCTGGTGGCAACCTCCGGGATGGTGCGGTACTGGATGCCCGGCGGCGCTCGATAACCCTCGGGCATGCGGCCCTGGGCCGCCAATCCGAGCCGCAGCCAATTCAGGGCATCCGCCGTTCGGCACTGATCGAGGAACCGCAGAGCCACAGCCACCGACTGGTCCGTCTGCTGCCCGTGACAGCCCCGCAAGGCAGCCAGCGCCATCCCCGTGGTCTCCGGGTAGGCGCCGGTTTCGTATCCCAAGGCCCTGGTCGACCCGTGGTTCCAACCGCCGCCCTTGCACATGCGGTTGAACAGGAACCGCCGGCCCTCATCGATCCGCGATGCCAAGCCAGGCGCGGGACGCAGCCGGTTCTCGCGGTCAAGCGCCAGGATTCCGAGCGAGGTGGGAATCACCCATGCCGCGCTGCCCGGCACCCAGGGCCATCCAGGGGCGGTTGGTTGGGACGAAGTCTGGCCGCCCATCATCCACTGCCGAACCCGGTACAAGACGCTCGACTCCATCCCGGTGGTTGCCTTCAGCCAAGCTGTGGCGCGCCGGTGGCGCTCCACTCCCAGGCGCTCCGCGGGCAGCAATGCGGCCAGTGAGGTTACCCAACAGCTTTCCCCGACGCCGGGACGCGCCTGCCATCCACCGTCGTCCCGCTGCGCCGCGCGAATCCATTGGAGACCGCGTTCGGCCGCCGCCGAATCGCCGGCCCCCGCCAGCGCGAGGACCGCATAGACGGTCGGCTCGGTCCAGGAACCACCGCGGCGATAGGACCATCCACCGTCGGGGTTTTGCTGTTGCAGCAGTTTAGGTATTGGCATTACTTGCGCCTCCGGACGGGGCGCAGGCCGCGGGCAACGGCGTTGCTCCGCGCTCAGCGTTCAGGCCTTTTGCGCCGCCGGCGAGCCATCACCATGACCAGCGTTATGCCTGCCCCGAGCCAAAGGGCCCCGAGTATCGGCAGGGACATGTGCTCTCCTTCTTTGTGCCAGCCTCCGGGACCTTTTCAAAACCCCGGACGGCTGGGGCTGCGTGGATCCGCTCTACGGCGAACCGCTACCGCGTACGGCGCGAACGGCGCCGCCGCAAGAACAGAAAAATCGCTCCACCAGCTACCAACCACAGCAGAGTTTGTACGATCGTACTGCTTGTCATATCCAAATTCTCCTCTTGGCTAACCGTTTATGTGTTTCATCATCGGGAACAGGTACTTGAATATCTGTAGCAACGCCGGACCGGCCGCCACAATTATGATCGACGGCAGGATACAGAAGAAGATCGGGAACACCAGCTTCACGCCCACCTTGCCGGCGCGCTCCTCGGCTTCCTGGCGGCGGCGGACGCGCATGAAATCGGAGTGATTGCGGAGGCTCTCTCCCATGCTGGTGCCGAACCGGTCATTCTGAATCAGGATGGCCATCAGCTTGCGAATCTCCGGCTCGCCCGTGCGCTCGGCGAAATTCTTCAAAGCGTCGGCCCGCCGCTTGCCCGCCCGCATCTCCAGGTTGACCAGGGAGATTTCTTCGCTCAATTGCGGGTGCGTGATGGCGAGTTCCCGGGCTACGTGCTGGATCGCCTGGTCCAGGCCCAGCCCGGCTTCCACCGAAACCACCAGCATGTCGAGCATGTCCGGCAACGAAAGCCGCAGGATGTTCTGGCGTCTCTTCACCTTCTTTTCGAGGAAAAACTTCGGCAGAATCCATCCTGTCATCGCCCCGAATACCAACAGCAGCACTTTCAACATCGTGTTGGACGGCATCTTGGCGAGCATCAGGAACGACAGCAACACCAAGGCCGCGGTGCTGATCACCCGCAAACCGTAGAACACCGGGGCCGCGCTCTCGGAGCGGAATCCGGCGCGGATCAGAATTACCCTGAGCGTGGCCACTTCCTGTTCCGATGAGGGCATCTTGGAACCGATGGTCTGCAAGAACGTAACCACGGTGTGCGGGTGAGGTCCTTCCATATCGCCGGTCACGCGCGGGCCGTCCAGAATGACGGGATTGCCGAGCTGGCGCAAATAACGGTTAGGCTTGTAGACCCAGCGATAACCGAGCCACGCCGTCAGCACCATGACCATCAGAAACGTGGCAATCGACAGAAACAGCGGATGCGTCATATTAAACCTTGATCGTGATGATCTTCCTGATGAAGTAATAGCCTATGAACTGGGCGGCGATGGAGCCGCCGACCAGCCACTTGCCGTCGGGATCCGCGGCCATGCTCTGCAGGTATCCCGGCGCCACCACCAGCATGCCGAGCATGGTGATGATGGGCAGCAAGGTCAAGATGGTGGCAGTCAGTCTGCCATGCGCGCTGGCCGCCCTGACCTGCCCCTTGAGCCGGAACCGCTCGCGGATGACATAGGCCAGCCGCGTCAGGATCTCCGCCAGATTGCCTCCCGTCTGTTTTTGCAGCAGCACCGAGGAGGTGAAGAACCGTACGTCCAACAACGGAACGCGCTCGGCGAAATTGCGCAGAGCCGCTTCGAGCGTCGCGCCCAGGTTCTGTTCGTTGAACAGCGTGCGGAACTCCTGGCCCAGCGGGTCCGCCAGCTCCTCGCCCACCATCTGCAAGGTGATCGTGAAGGCGTGGCCCGCCCGCATGGAACGCGACAGAAAATCGAGCGCCTCGGGAAACTGCTCCTCCAATGTGTCCATGCGCTTCTTGCGTTTCTTCCGCACGTACATGTATGGCAAGAAGCCGAACAGGATCGCCAGAGCGATGGCCGTGATGACCCGGTTGCCCAGAATTCCGATCAGCGCACCCAACCCCAGGCCGGGAATGCAAAGCAGAGCCATCGCGAACAGCATGTGTGTGGCCGACCAGTTCAAGCCAGCCTGTTGAATCTGCCGCTGCGCGTGCTTGGCGAGCCGGAAGGCCCGAATGCGCGCCATCAGCGAGTCCGGCTTGTCGACCTCGACCTCGCGCAACAGGTTGCTGATCACCACCACCGGCTCGCCGGCTGCGACGTGCAGCCTGTCGATCATCTTCTTCTTTTGCCGCGCATCGACGAACTGGAAGCCGACCTTGGTGGCGACCAGCACCAGGCCGAAAATCAGCGCGAAGACTGCGATTACCATCACGGCCATTTAATTAATCTCCACCACGGTCTGGAACATCTGTTGCGGCAGGATGATGCCGGCCGCCTTGAGACGTTCGTAGAACTTGGGCCGGATCCCGGTTGCGCGGAAGCGTCCCAGTACCCTGCCGGTTTCGCTGATTCCCGTCTTTTCGAACAGGAAGATATCCTGCAGCGTGATAATGTCCTGCTCCATGCCCACAACCTCGGTGATGTGGGTAACCCGCCGCGTGCCGTCGCTGAAACGCGAGATCTGCACGAAGAGGTTGACCGCCGCGGCAATCTGCTGCCGCATCGAACGGATTCCCATGTTGGCGTTGGCCATGCCCACCATCACTTCCAGGCGGCCGAGAGCGTCGCGAGGCGTGTTGGCGTGGATGGTGGTCAGCGACCCGTCGTGGCCCGTATTCATGGCCTGCAACATGTCCAGCGCTTCTTCGGCGCGGACCTCACCTACGATGATCCGGTCGGGCCGCATACGGAGAGCGTTGATCACCAGTTGCCGGATATGAATGGCGCCGACGCCTTCCACGTTGGCCGGGCGGGTTTCCAGGCGCGCCACGTGCGTTTGCTGCAGCCGTAACTCGGCCGCGTCTTCAATCGTCACGATGCGCTCATCCTCGGGAATGTAGCTGGACAGGGCGTTGAGCAGCGTGGTCTTGCCGGCGCCGGTTCCGCCGCTGATCAGGATGTTGAGCCGCGCCTTCACGCACGACTTCAGCAGCTCCAGCATGCCCTCGGTCAGCGATAGTTTGGTTACCAGGTCCTCGCCTTTCATGGCGTGGCGGCCGAAACGGCGGATGGAGAGCAGCGGGCCATCCACCGCTACCGGCGGAATGGCCGCGTTGACGCGAGACCCGTCCGGCAGGCGTGCGTCCACCAGAGGCGAGCTCTCGTCGACCCGGCGCCCCACTCGCGACACCACTTTTTCGATGATGCGCAGCAGGTGCGCGTCGTCCTTGAATTCGACCGGCGTCCGGTACAGCTTGCCGGCCCGTTCCACGTACACCAGCTTGGGCGTCGTCACCAGGATGTCGCTGACCGTCGGATCCTGCAGCAACGGCTCCAGCGGCCCCAGTCCAAAGACCTCGTCCAATATCTCTTCGATGACCCGGTCCTTCTCCACCAGGCTGAGCGGCGTTTTTTCTTCGTCCACCAGCTTGGCTACGGCCACCCGGATTTCAGCCCGCACCCGATCGCCCGCCATCGAGGACAAAGCCTCCAGGTTGATGCGGTCGAGCAGCTTGCGGTGCAGCGTGAACTTCAGTTCCTGGTATTCCGGCGTGGAACCCTCGCGGGTGAATAACCGGTTCACCCAGCCGGCTTCCCGGTTATCTCCCTGCCTCGCCGGCAGATCCGTCAAAACGGCCATTGCAGTCCCTTCCTTCTATCGATCGAACAGCCCGAAGCGTTTCGTCGTGCTCTTCTTTTCCTCTTCAATGCCGGCCAGCTTCAGGGCCAGCTTTGCAATCTGCCTGCCCAGCTCCCCCGTGCGGTTCAGCATCCGTCCCTCCGCGTAGGTCTCGTACAGATCCGGGTAGTCGTTAGGGATCATGAAGAAAATCGGCAGCCCGAGCATTCTTTCCAGTTCACTCGCCGTGATGTCCAGACGCTTTGGCGAGCGATTGAGGATCAGCTTGATCTTGTGTTTGCCGTATCCGCTGTCGAGCAGCGTCTGCGTAATCTGCTTCGCCTGGTGCAGGGCCGGCACCTCGAGCGTGGTGACCAGACACGCCTCGTCGCACTCCTCCAGCGCCGCCATGCAGATCGGGCTCAAACTCCGTCCCAGGTCCACCAGCGTCCAGTCATAGTGCGGCTTGACGAAGGCCAATACGTGGCGCACCTGCTCCTCGGTAGGCCGCATCTTGGAAGCCAGCGCCAGAGGCGATGCCACGATCTCCACCCCGGGAAGGCCGTTGGATACCAGCGCCTTCCAATAGTGAATGTCCAGCCGGTGCAGGTTGGTGATGGCGTCCAGGATCGAATACACCGAGCTGGTCTTGGTAATGAATCCCACCATCCCCGCGTCCAGATCCAGGTCCGTCAGCAGCACTTTCTGGTTTTGCCGGCCCAGTTCCGCCGCCACGTGGCAAACCATGGTCGTGGCGCCGCAGCCGCCCTTGGCGGAGAAGAAGCCAAATGCCTTGCCCGCCCCCTTACTCCCGCCGTCGCGCCGCCGGCTGCGCTCCGCCGATCGCCGTTCGAGCGCTTTGCGCAACGGATCCCGCAGCGGCGGGTACAGGTACTCGTTGATTCCCGCACGCAGCGACGACAGAATGGCGGTTGGATCGGCCGACGTGTTGAGCGCGATGATCATCGGGTCGCCGGTGACCGCGCGGATCGACGATACCAAGCCCTCGAGCGGTTCCCTCCACCCGCTGATGTCCACCAAAACCACGTCTGGCCGCATCCGCTCCAGCCGGTCGAGAAAATTGCTGACGTCGCCCACGTCCTGATGCTCGACGATGACGCGGAACGGCAACTCGGCCAGGCAGGCCTGCGCCTGCTCCCATAGCTCGCGATTTTCAATCGCCAGACCGATGGTTAGAGGGTACATGGTTGCATCCCCGGGATCCCCGCTATTGCTTGATCGGGGCTGCCGCAGGAGCCGCCGCGGGAGCCGCAGGGGCCGCCGCCGGCGCCGGGTTCTGGTTTAGAGGTTGATCCGAACTCGTCGCCTGCCACGCCGGCGCCAGCGATGGCGCGGCGCCTGGCTTGGCCGATGTAGCGGCTTCCTTCTTCATTTGTTCGAACAACTCTTCATAGGGCAGCGGCGGCACGTTCAGCTCGGCTGGAAGCCCGGTCTTGTCCAACCCCGGCTGCTGTACCGAAGGCGAGATCCGATCCATGAACGGTTCCTTCCAGCTCAGCTCGGGCACGGGCTGCCCCGCCTTGATCGGCCGTACCAGTTCCGGTGTCACGATCACCATCAGTTCGGAGTTTTCCCGTGTCCACACCTTGCTCTGGAACAGTTTGCCGAGCAGCGGAATGCTCGATAGCCCGGGGATTTTCGACAAGTTGTCGCTCAACGTTCTGTCCATCAGGCCGGCGATCATGAAGCTCTGGCCGCTCTCCAGCTCTATGGTGGCCTCGACCCTTTGGGTTTTCAGGCCGGGGATCGTGAAGCCGTCAATGGTCACGCCGTGCGCGGTGTCGATAGAGCTATACTCCGGAGCGACGCGCATGCGGATCGTGTTGCGCGGCGTGATGACGGGCAGGAACTTCAGCTTGACGCCGTATTCCTCGTACATCACCGTTATTGCGCCGGTGGACGCTCCAGCCTGCACTACGGGGATGGGAAACGAACCGCCCTGAATGAAACTCGCCTCCTGGCCGTCGGTCGTCAGCAGGTTCGGCTCCGCAAGTATTTCCGCCAGGTCCTTGTCCTCATATGCCTGGATGGCAGCCCCCAGGTTGAGGTCCTTGCGGAAAAGAAGGATCTGCGCCACGCCGGAAAGACCGACGGTACTCGTAAGGGTGTTGGCGGTGCCGACGGTGCTCTGAACGCTAGGCGAGGTGCCGCCTTGCGACGGGCTAATGGCGGTCTGTTGGTTGAACGCGTTGCTGAGGAGCGAAAAGCCCAGGTCCCGCTCCGCGCTCATGTCAATGGTGGCGAACTTCACCTTCAAAAGTATTTCGGGCCCGCTGGGCGCCACGGCCACCCGCAACAGGTTCAATGGCCTGCCCAAGGTCGAGGCAATCTCCATGACGCGGTTGGCGCTCAGCATATCCGGCACCGAGCCGCGCACGAAGACCGTGTCGTTATCGAACGTGATGTTGATGTCGTCGTTGGGAAAATCGCGCGCAATCTGTTGCCGGACGGCCTCCAGCCTGACCGGGCTCACCCGCACCGTCAGGTCGTAGACCAAGCGCCGGCCGCCGTGCTGCCAGACAATCAGGGACGTTTCGCCAGGCTGCTTGCCGTTAATCAGCACCTCCTGCGGATTGATGGCAACGGCTTCCACCAGTTCGCCGTTGGCCACCGAGATTTTGTCGATCTTGAGCGGGCTGTCGATGATCAGGCTCTTGCCTACCGTCGCTACCAGTTGGCGCTCGATGCCGGGCCGGGGCGCGCCGGCAGCGGCCGGTTCCTGTTTCGCCGGGGCCGAATCGGCGCCCGAGAGCACGACTGCCGGCGCCAACCAGGCAGCCAGCAGGCAGATGGAGATTCCACTGGTGCGTGTCACTTAGTCACCTCCGGGGCGGGTTCGAACTTTTGTTCCTTCTTGGTCGTGCCGGAAATGATCTCCATCACAAAAGCCGGCTCTTTCGGCGCCACCTTCGGCTCCGGGGGCTTGACTGGCGCCGGACGAACCGGGCGCTCTTGCGGAGCATTGGAAGCCACGGCCACCGTGCCACTGAACAGGCGGCCCACGGCGGTTCCCGGCGTCTTGGCGATGGCCTTATCCATCGGGTTGCGCAATGCGAGCTGCACCGTGGTCTGCGCCGAGGCCAGGCTCAGAATCTCCGCCTGCTCGGGCGTAGCCAGCACGGTGATCACCTGCACCACCACCGGCTTTCCTTCCGGGTCCTTCTTAAAATCCTGTCCCGCCGACAACACCTCGACGTTCTGCATCAGCGTCTTGGTCACCGTCCCCAGGCGGTTGTCGCCTCCGGGAGGGTTGCCGGAGATCAACACGTCCACGTGCATGCCCGCCACCACGAACCCCGCCACTCCGGCCACTTCGTTGACCCGCAAAGGCACGGCCCGCATGCCCGGCGGGATCAGCACCGAGAACCCGCCTCCCGCGCCTTTCGGCGCCAGGCGTTTCTCGATCACCGGCTCCTTGGCCATGATGCCGATCATGACGCCGCGCCCCACCAGTTCCTGGGGGCGGCTGGTCGATCCTTCGGGGAAGGGGCCGCTCCAGTCCTCCAGCTTCACGTCGTCTTCCTTGATTACCGCGCCCACATCCAGGTCCTTGGCCGCCACGGCAATCTTGGCGGTAGCCGGCGCGACTACCTGCGGCTGCGAGTTGTTCTTCAGCGCCCGGTATAAGAACCAGCTCACGAAAAAGGCCACCACGGCTGCGAAAACTAAAACCCCGACGAATCTCTTGTTCATTTTCCCTTCCCGCCGTCCGCCGCGCTCCGGCTTGACTTACGGGACCTCACTGCCGCTCCCACATTGGCGGCCCGATCGCAATGCTTTGCAAAGAGATGCAGCCGCAGCGCTTTGGGCTTGGCTCTTTCAACCGCGCTGCGGCCATCTCGCTAAAGTCTGTCATCGTCCCAACCGGCAATCCTTGCCGGCCTGATGAGTACGGCCGTCCGCATCGAGCGGCCGGCATACCCAGCCGGGAAGTCTAGCTAGTAGCGCTGGCAGCGGCCGCAGCCAACTGGCTATTGGTGGTTGTCCAGATGCTCTTGATGCTGCCGCCGGCGCCGATGAAAAGCGCAGCCGAGGCAAGAGCCACGAACGCCAACAGCAACGTGTACTCAATCAAGTCCTGGCCTTGTTCGTCATTCCAAATGTTACGCAGATACGTCATTTCGATTCGCTCCTAAGTCTTGGATCCAAGTTCCGTGATCTGTCGATCACCGGTTAGTGTCTTCGTGACCTCTCGGTCACGGCCCGATCCGCCGCCAGCGGCGGCGGAAGCCCGATCCCCTAACGTCTGGCCGCGCGCGCGGAATACCAGCGCCACGCCATCGTCATATACCACCCGCCACCGGCACGACTCCTTCAAGGCGCCGGTCAGCGGCGAGTTGGGGGGCATTAGAACCGTATCCACTGCGAACCGGGCCAAGGTCTGGTCCCAGCCGTAGTTCACATTGAGGACCGCGAGCATCTTGGTCTCGAAATCCTCGCCGTAGAAATCGCTGCGCCCGTCCACGAACACTCTGGACCGCGGATACAGGCGGTAAATCAGATAATCGCCCCACTGATCGTAGGTGAAGACCCGCGCCGCCGGATACTGTCCCAGCGCGCTCAGCGCATTGGCGGGATACCGCGTCGGATCGAATTCGGCCCGGAACCCCTTCGGCGGATGGGGCGCGTACAGCAGCGCCGCCACCAGCGCCACGCCCGCCAGGCTGGCCAGGTGCCAGCGCCCGATGGCATCGGTCTCGCTGGTTTCCCGCATGATGCGGTTGAACCACGCCGCCGCATGCTGCAACCACGCCGCCACCGGCGCCGTCGCCAGACTCCGCAGGCCGGCGTCCGCGGCGGCCGCCACCATCGGCGCCACCACGATCATGAAAATCGGAATATTGCGCGCCGACAGCAGCGCTGCGTGAGCCCACAACAGGAACAACAGCGGCTCGGCGTAGCTGCCGCGCCGTGCGTACCACGCCGAGGCGAGCACTCCACCCGCCAGCAGGGTCTCGAAGAAGATCGCAATCGGGTGATGGAAACTCACCGGAAGGAACTCCATGATGCGCTCGGCCAGGTACGGATCGCGCAGATACTGCCACACATGCACATGGAGGTGGTAGGTGTACGGATTCAGCAGGCTCGCCGCTAGGCACGCCAGGGCGCTCAGGAAGTACTTCCCCGCCCGCCCCAAGCCCGCCGCGCGGCCATCTTCGCCGGCCGCCAGCAGAATCCGTAACAACTCCGCCGCGCCGAAAACCGCAATCAGCAACACGCCCACCGGGAATCCACCGTGCAGGTTGCTCCACAACACCGTCAGCACCGGCAGCAGCGCCAGCCACGGGATGCCCGCCACGCGCGTGTGCCCGTCCCGCACGCGATCCAGCGCGCTCAGGAAGATCACCGTAAACAACAGCGTGTACAGGTGCGGCCGCGCCAGCCAGTGAATCGACGACCCGGCCATCGCCAGCACCGTTACAGTAATCGCAAGCACCGCGTTCGACTTCCGGCGCGCCAGACGGAACACCAGCGTAAAGGTCACCGCGATCAGCAACATCGCGAACAACGAAACCGCCGCCAGGCCGCCGATCTTGTTCAGGACCGCAAAAACTACATCCGCCAGCCACTCCCACGCGTACCAGATGCTGTCCGGCTTGGAATAGGAAAACAGGTCCCGATACGGCACCGCATGATGCGCCAAAATCCATTCGCCGGTGCGAATGTGCCAGCCCGTGTCGCAATCGCCCAGCAAGGCAATCAGCCCGCCCATGCGCCCGAACAGCAAGGCCATCGGCATCAAGAATGCGATGTCCGTCAGCGACGGCAGCAACTTGACCGCAACTCTTGAGCCAGCCGTGTTCATAAAAACTCACGCCATCCAAGCCGGAGACTGTATATCCTCCGTCGCGTGCATCCGGTCGTGAAATGCCCGGAAATCCATGTAATTGACCCGTAACGCCACCAAGGGATACCCGCGGCCCGAGTCCATCACCCGCAACACCGTCCCCTGGCAATGAATGCATTTCTGCCCAAATCCGTGATTCGCCGGCAGCTCCAACTCGAGCGTCAGAATCTGCCCCAGCGATGGCACCGGCAGCGTCTCGTCTCCACCCTGCCACGCCACCAGGAGGCCGCTGCGACTGATGTTTTCCGTATACAAAATGCTGCGCAGCCAAAGCGCCGGCGATGTAACATGGCACCGGAGTTGGATGTCGATCCTCGGGCTTTCACGCCGGTTGATATTCCTCATGCGCTTTGCTTCGACACTCGCGAGGGTAGCGCGCTAATTGTCTTGCCATCAATATCGTAAATGGGCTATATCCATCTGTATTCGAAGGTTATTAGGAGCGAAGTCGGTGGTTTGGCCCGGTGGCGCCGGCGGCCATTGCGCCGTTTTTTTCCGAACGACTCGCCACCGCGGTTCGCCAACATATCCCGAATGGCAGGGTTAGCATACGGCACTATCCGGCAATTTTCAAACTATATGATGTCCTCCGTTAAGGAACCAGTATAGCATCGATTTCGTATTGATAATACATGCCTTATGAGAAATATTCCTGGAAATATTCTGCCGCAATGCATGGTTAATGTTGCATATTGATGTGGATTTATTGCTGAATACCATTGACAACCGAAGTAAATAGTCTGACAATTCTGGATGAACAGTACTGGATACAGAAAAATCTGAAGCTGGCTAAAATGCACGGCACGGGCTGTTTCAAGAGGTGAAGAATTATGACGCGGATTCTTTTGTACAGTGATGAACCCATCCTAGCCAAGGGCCTTGAATCGGTCTTGTGCCAGGTTGAGACCTTTGAGCTGCTGCCAAGCTGCAATACCGTGACGGGCCTGATCGAGCAAATGTCGCAGGGCGTACCGGACCTGGTTCTCATGGACTTGACACCGGAGATCACCTTCGCCGTGCTGAGTGAAATGCAGCATGCGATGCAGAGCACCAAGATCGTGCTCTGGGTGAACTCCATTTCGACCGAGCTGGCTTTCCAGGCGATGGGCCTGGGTGTGCGCGGCATCCTGCGGAAAACCTTGGCCACCGACCTGCAGGTCAAATGCCTGCAAAAAGTCCAGGCCGGCGAGCTTTGGTTTGAGAAGGCGCTCACCGACAGCTTCCTCTGCGCGCGCCGCGTGGCGTTGACGCAGCGCGAGGGGCAACTCGTGAGTCTGCTTTCGCAGGGCCTCAAGAACAAGGAGATCGCCACCACGCTGATGATCTCCGAAGGCACCGTGAAGGTGTACCTCTCCCGGCTGTTCCAAAAAGTCGGCGTGAAGGACCGCTTCGAGCTGGCGCTGTTCGGCTTGAAGAACCTGACCACCGGCCAGCTTCCGATTTCCGACAAGAGCCATCGCGGCGCCTCGGCCGGCATGCCCGGTCTGCGCTCGCTGGTTCTCGAGAAGCCGATGGACCGCGCCGATACGCCGGTGCGTTTCCCCACCCCGCTGAGGCCGCTGGCCTCGCGCTTCTAAGTCGACTGCTATACCCCGCATTGACGACGGGCGGTCAAGCGCACCAGCGCCAGCCGCCCGTTTTTCTTTAGTACCCTTAAAGTTGCATGAGGCCTGTAGCGCTCCTCCTCGCAGCCGCGATGCCAGCGCTGCTTTCGGCGCAGGCGCCGGCGGCCCTTCACGTCGATGGCGGGGCCAGCCTTGGAGAGTTCCGCCCCGTCTTTTCCTACTTCGGTTACGACGAGCCGAACTACACCTACATGCAATATGGACCCAAGCTGGTGTGTGAGCTCGCCCGTTTGAGCCGGTCACCGGTCTATATTCGCGTGCACCACCTGCTCTGCACCGGCGACGGCGCCGCCGCACTCAAATGGGGCTCGACCAACGCCTATACCGAAGATGCCGCCGGGCACGCGGTCTACGACTGGACCATCGTCGACCGCATCTTCGACACCTACATGCAAGCCGGCGCCAGGCCCTTCGTCGAGATCGGCTTCATGCCGGAGGCGCTTTCGATCCGTCCGCAGCCCTACACCCGCAACTGGCCCGCGCCCGACGACGGTCAGGGCTGGTCCTATCCTCCGAAAGAC
>Ga0371490_1000076_pt1 | contig 119085 bp, 97 predicted proteins | sample MB2SIPfraction_FD_207959 | JGI IMG/M metagenome (GOLD analysis project Ga0371490, IMG submission 207959) | Lab enriched peat soil microbial communities from McLean, Ithaca, NY, United States - MB28FN SIP fraction | ecosystem: Environmental > Terrestrial > Soil > Wetlands > Peat | place: USA... | reverse complement strand
GGAAGACGAACTCGGAAACCAGTGTCGAGCAGACGGCCTTGGCGTTTTTGTCGACGACCTTTTTATGGGTGGCGAGCCAGCCGACGAAGATCAGCAAGAATACCGGCGCCATCGAGTTGAAAATCTGGCGTGCGATCTCTGTATCCATTTCAAATCCTTATGTGTTGGGTCTGCGGCGTGCCGTGAGGATGCGCCGCTTCACGGCCGCATGGCACGGTGGTATCGGACGTGGTTAACGGCAGGCGGGGATGCTGCTGATCATGGGCGGAAAGCGGTATCGGGCGCTGATTGGCGCGCTTGCGGGCATGAAGGGCGGCGGCGCCCATTTCGTTAATTGCTAATATTTAGCGCCGCCGTGAGCGAGAAGTTAATCAGTAATTTCCTATTGTTCGAGGTGCTTTCCGTCAGATGAAAGTGAGCGGAATGTTGTGATGCCTGGCGAAGTTCTGCAGATTCATTAATGTGACCCTGAAGTCACAGTTGTTCCAGCTGATGTTTTTCCGGCAAGGCTGCCGGTTGTACAGCAGCGCTCTTTCCGGGCCTTTCCTGACCTCGTCCAAGGAAATGCAGATTCCCGCTACGTCGCGCTTGAACTGAATATCCGTATAAAGATGCGCTTCGATGCAATGATGGCCGATTGCGCCGCTGTCCCAGTGGCTGACGTTATCAGGGGTTTGTGTCAGCCGGTGTAGTGCGTCAAGTAGAATTGGCGGGCAAAAGAGCAGGATCCTGTCCAGGTCGAGATGGGTGGCGGTGACGTCGTCGAGCGTCAGCGGTCGGCCGCCGTACTCGGTCCGGCGCGCGTGCAAGTCGGCGTTGACCAGTGGTGATATTGTGGGCAGGTATGTTGCGTTAAGTTTTAAATGATTTTTGAGAACAATAAATGATTCGCCGGCGTGACAGAACCCTCCTCCCGGGTAGTGGGCAAAATCCAGAACCGCATAGTGCGGCCGCAAGGCAGGGCGAAAGTCTGCGGAGTCGCGCGTGCCGTATTGTGCGATGCGGTCTTGTACCTGCCAGGCATGGCGAATCCCGGGCAAGTGGTGCTTGCGGGCGAAAGAACCGAACTGCATCTCCAACGCTTCGAGTTCGTCGCAGGGAACGCCGCTACCTTGTGAGTGAGTGGCTGGCGGGATCAACTGGCGAAACCAGGCGCAGCAGTCGAAGTTGATGGTCAGTCGCGCCTGATCAAGTAGTGCCCTCATGGCGCGAAAGGCTTGTGCTGCCGGGCTTTCTTCGTCGGGATGCGGGGGCGTGTCATCCTTCAGTCGGAAAGGCCAGTAACGCTGCAGGTAGCGATTGAAGGCCTGATTACGGATGTCGTGGTTGCTGTGTTGATTGCGGAAATGGCGTACCGAAACCACTTCGCTGCGTGCCAGACGTGCCAGGATATCGTGCTTCTTGGAGGTGGAAGGCATGGCAGTTCTCTGTCGTGTCTCGTTGTGATGACCAGAGTCTGGTAGATCGACAACGGGCCGCCAAGGTGTGACTCCAGTTGTGACGCAAGTTTCGCCAAAATCCTTCCTGACATAATGCCAATTTCTTTCAGAAATAGTGGTATATCGGCAATTTCGTATCGCGGGGATCTTGACCACCGTGATACGGAACCTCCGCGGGTTCTCTGCTTGTCTGTGGATCGGTTTGCCTCCTGAGACGGCGATGCCGGGGGGGGGGGCGGTGGCCGCGGTTGATTTTTTCTTGCCTTTGTCATTTCTGAATATTTTTAATATGATGCTTGTATTGCTTGTGCCGGATACTTTTAATTTCAGGCTAATAATGTGTCCGTAATGGTAATTAATTTCTGTTGCGCAATTAATATTTGCGAGCGGGATTGAAAGAAAGCCTGATCGTTTATTGGTGTGAGTGATTGCAATGAATTTTTACAAAATATATTGAAATCATGTGCTTGTGGTGACGTATTTCTTTTGCTCGATCGCTGTTTTATGCGGGGCTGCACCATTTTCGTGCGAGAATGCGCCATATATTTATGATCGTGTATCCAATGCAGTTCCACTGCATTTTTTTGTTTTCTGTGGTGCTGGTGAATTAAAAATTTTGATGAAGTTTAATTCATAAAAACCACGGTCGCGGTTTGATTCATATCACATTGTTTCCCCTCCTCCCCCGTTAAATTCCTTTTGCCGATCGTGGTGGATTGTTACGCCATGTGTGCTTCTGGCTGTTTTTTATAAATAACTGTTGCGTTGGAACCACATGTGTAGCGCAAATTTCCCTGTTCTTGACGAGGGTACTCTACCCATCTGAAGGTTTGGTGGTAGGGTGGCTACGCGGACTGGTGGTCAGGCCACTGTGCCAGTTGACCGGACCGCCCAATACAAACATGGAGACGAAGAAATGAAGGTAAAAACGATAGTGCTGGCGCTGAGCGCCCTGGCTGTTGCGCCGGTTGCCATGGCTGATGTGACGATGTACGGCTTCATCAGCGGTGCGGTGGAATCGGTGAGTGCGACGGGTGGTTCGGTCTCCCGGCCGAGCAGCGGTCGTGTTGCGGATAACAACTCGCGCATCGGCTTCAGTGGCAACGAAGATCTCGGCAATGGCGTGAAGACCATCTGGCAGGTGGAAAACAGCCTGAAGTACTTCGATCAAGGCGGCACCAACGACGCAGGTTCATCGGCGACCTTCGCCACCCGCAACAGTTTCATCGGCCTGACCAGCAATACCTGGGGTACGGTGCAAATGGGCTATTACGACTCGGCCTACAAGCGCCTGACCAATGGCGGCGTCAATATCATGGCCGACACGGCAGCTGATATCGATGGCACGACCACCAACGTCGCTGCCATCTTCAGCCGCGGTGAAGCCCGTCTGAAGAACTCGATCCACTACACCACGCCGCTGCTCGCTGGCTTCCAGGCCGGCGCATCGTACGGTTTCGATGAAAGCGAAAACACCACTACCCACACCTCGTCGCAAGGCCATATCTCGCTGGCTGCCAACTACACCTGGCAAGGTCTGTTGGTTGCGGCCGGTTGGGATCGGCAAAACAATACCGGCGGCTACCTCGGCTACTTCCCTGGCCAGTCCAGCTACTCGCCGGGCTACGTGGCTGGTCAGCATGTAGATTTCAGCAAGTTGGTTATGTCGTACAAGTTCCCGACCAATACCACGCTGGCAGCCGGTGTCGAACACGGCAGCTACGGTGAGGCCAGCAGCGCTGCGATGGGGCAGACCGGCTGGACGGTGGCCGCGACGCAAGATATCGGCAACTGGAGTCTGCGTGCTTCGTACAGCAAGCTCGGTGGCCTGAGCAATACCACTGACCCGGATGCATACAAGTCGAACGAATGGGTGCTGGGTACCGTCTACTCGATCAGCAAGACCACCCAGGTACTTGGCTACTATGCGCGCATCGACAACAGCGCGAATGCCAACGTCGACTTTGCCAATACTCCGGTTTACACCACCGACTACTCAAGCTCCACCTCGGCATCGCTGGCTGCGGGTAGCCGTCTGTCGGTGCTGGGTATCGGCCTGAAAAAATCGTTCTAATCGCTGCTTCCAAGTGCAGAGTTGCCCCGCCGATGGCGGGGCTTTTTTATCGCTGCGCGGCTGGTGCGGGGAGGGCGGGCAGGCAGTGGCGAATGCCGTCGGCGACGGCGTGCGCGAGCCGGCTGCTTTCACCGGGCTGTTTCAGCCGTGCTTCTTCTAGCGGGTTGGCAATGACGCCGTGTTCGATGAGCAGTGCCGGCTCCGTTGCGGTCTTCAGCACCACCAGTCCGTCGTACCAATAGATGCCGAGTGCGCGATCCGCAAAGGGCCGGTTTTCGCCGGCGACCGGTTCGGCATGGTAGAGGGCGGGTGTTTCGCCGCTGGCTTGCAGTGCGCGTGCCACGGTGCGGGCGCAGTAGAGACTCTGTGCCGGATAGGCATTGGCGTGCGAGATGAAAATCGAGTAACCGCGGAATCGTCCGCTGTCGGACAGATACTGCGCTTGCACCGAATCGTGGTGCACCGAGACCAAGAGGCGGGTTCCTGCCGCTGCGGCGGTTCGGTCGGTAAGTCGGGACATCGCGTCATTCGCACCGATCAACCGCGTGCGGATGCCTTGCTGCTGCAGTGCTTGCTCCAGTTGTCCTGCCTGGCGGCGATTGAAGAAGAATTCATATTCCCCGCTGGCGGCTTGGGCGCCCGGAGCGGTCAGCGAGTGGCCGACATCGATGGCAACCTCTGGCGCAGCTGCTGCGCTGGCGGCGGTGACGAAGCATGTCATGCAGCGCTGCATGAAACGGGCGGTGAAATACATTGGCTGGACAATTCTGTGTGCTTGGGTGCGCCACGGCTGCTGTTGCAATTGCGCCATTGTGCCCGAGCCGCAACAGTCGGGACAGGCGGTGCGCGGGGAGGAGGGTGCGGCAGTGCATGGCAGCCAAGGGCCACACTCCGCCGCGTGTGCGATGCGAGCACGAGGAGAGTGTGGTCGAGACTGTCCGTCGTGTACACGAGCCCGGCATGCTTTCGGACGAGTCTGCAGCGTTCCGCGCGGGGCGCCTGGCGCCACTCGCCGGTTGGGCTGCTGCTGTGATACATTGCTTGCCTCACCAGGATATATAGGGCGGATACTTCGCCCGTTATAAATAAGAAAATCATTTATCCGTACGGCTTCGTTGCTGCTTCCTGTGGTTTCCCCCCGAGAAAAAGGCAGTAAGGCCCGGTACCAAATGCCGGCACAGGCCGGTGTGCGTGCGGACATATCATTGTCGGCGGCTACTTCCTGCTGCCGGTGAAAATGAGGGACAAAACTAAACCATGCAAGAAAACGCTGCTGTCTCAGGCTTGCAGCGCGCATTGCGCGCGCGCCACCTGTCCATGATCGCCATCGGCGGTTCAATCGGCACCGGGCTGTTTTTGGCTTCCGGTGCAACCATCGCTACTGCGGGTCCTGCCGGAGCGCTGCTCTCCTACGGGGTGTGCGGATTGATGGTGTACTTCTTGATGACAAGTCTCGGCGAGATGGCCGCCTGGATGCCGCAGACCGGTTCGTTCCAGGTCTATGGCGCGCGCTTCGTCGATCCTGGCTTCGGTTTTGCGCTGGGCTGGAATTACTGGTTCAACTGGGCGGTGGTGATTGCCGTCGAACTGGTCGCAGCCGGGCTGATCATGCATTACTGGTTTCCGGCCACCCCAGGCTGGGTATGGAGCGCGTTGGCATTGGCGGTGATTGTCGGCCTCAACTTTTTTACCGTGCGTGGTTTCGGTGAGGCGGAGTACTGGTGCTCGCTATTGAAGGTGGCGACCATTCTGGCTTTTGTCGTCATCGGTTTGCTGATGATCGTCGGTATCATGCACCGGCCGGTGGAGCATGGCCTGGCGGCCGGTTTGCCGGTGTTTCTTGCCAGCGGCAACGGTTTTGTCGGCGGGATGGGAGCCTTTGTCAGCGTGTCGATGGTGGTTGGTTTTGCTTATCAGGGCACGGAAGTCATCGGCGTTGCCGCCGGTGAGGCGAGCGATCCGGCACGCAGTTTGCCGCGGGCTGCCCGGCAGATTTTCTGGCGCATTCTGATGTTCTATATGTTGTCGATTCTGATTGTCGGACTCTTGCTGCCTTACAACGACCCGCTTCTGCTGAAGAACGACATGAGCGATGTCGGCGCGAGCCCCTTCACCCTGGTGTTTCAGCGCGCCGGCATGGCTGCCGCCGCGAGTGTCGTGAACGCCACCATTCTCTCGGCGGTATTATCGGCCGGGAATTCGGGTGTTTACGCTTGCACCCGCATGCTCTACAGCATGGCGCAGGATGGCATGGCGCCCCGTTTCCTCGGCAGGGTATCTAAAAACGGTGTTCCGCGCGCAGCACTGTGGCTGACAACCGCCGTCGCGGCCTTGTGTTTTCTGTCGTCGCGCTGGGGGGATAGCAAGGTCTATCTGTGGTTGCTCAATTGCGCCGGCATGACCGGCTTCATCGCCTGGCTTGGCATTGCCGTCTGCCATTTCCGCTTCCGTCGAGCGCTCGTCGCGCAAGGGGTCGACCTGGCGCAGTTGCCCTACCGGGCACGCTGGTTCCCGTTCGGGCCGCTGTTCGCTTTTGTGCTCTGCCTGGTGATCATGCTCGGGCAGAATGTCAGTGCATTCTCCGGCACCAAAGTCGACTGGAATAGTGTGGCCGCAACGTATATCGGCATCCCGCTGTTTCTGCTGTTTTGGTTCGGTTACAAGCTGATGCGCGGCGGTCGCCTGGTTCCGCTGCACGCGATCGATTTTTCTGCGGCGCGCAGTGGCGACTGATACTGTGTTGGCGCGAAGCGCCCACCATTGGCGGTGGGCGCTTGCAGGTCTGGATAATGCTGTTTTTGCTAACCTGTTGACGTAAAAATATTTTTTGTGGTATCTTTGTCGGGTTAGTCAAGCTGCAGCTGTTGTCAACCTTCCCGTCTTCATCCCCTCAAGCGGTACTTCCGGTTTTCTCCTGTCGCGCGTTGATTCTGTTTGGCGATGCATGCCGTGCGCGCCTGCTGGTTTGGCTTCCATTTACTTAAATGAATTGAATAAACATATGGAGTTAAGAACCATGATGATGCAAATCAATAAGCTCGAGCCCGGCTTCCGGGTGCAGGAGCAGCAAAGCAATGGCGAAGTGACCTTGTTCGAAGTGCTGCAGGTGCGGCCGCTTGGCCGCTGGATCGAGGTGACCTTCTGCTCCCGCTCCGGGCGGGAAAGTGCGGTCTACCCGGCAACGGCCTGCCTGAATGCCATGGCCTGATTGCTACGGTTGCAGATTCCCCGTGCGGGCGTCGTATACTTCCGGCATGTCCAAGCCAACGCGGCATCGGGCCGCACATGTTTCCGGGAGGATTTCCGTATGGATGCTCCACGTCGCACCGCATATCTGCAGCGCATCGGCATTGATGGGCCGGTGGCGCTGACTCCGGAAGGACTGGAGTTGCTGCATGTCGCCCATCTGACGCATGTGCCGTTTGAAAACCTCGATATCTTCCTCGGTCATCCGCTGCATCTCGATGAAATGTCATTGCTTGACAAGGTGATAGGCGCGCGCCGCGGTGGTTTCTGCTTTGAACTCAATCACGCTTTCGGACTGTTGCTTGCCGACCTCGGTTTCGAGGTCGGTCTGCTGTCGGCGGAGGTATTCGGCGAGGCCGGCTACGGTCCGGCGTTTGATCATCTGTTATTGCGGATACGGTTCGCCGACGGCGACTATCTGGCCGATGTCGGGTTTGGCGAGTGTTTTGTGCGCCCGATAGGGGTGTCGGATGATGTGAGTCGTCAGGATGGCTCTTGCTACAGACTGATACGCGACGGCTCGCGGCGCATCCTCCAACGGCGCAATAGTGGCGAAGGCTGGACACCGCTTTACCGTTTCACCCCGGATGTCCTGCATGACATCGATGATTTTTCATCGATGCTCGATTTTCACCAGCGTTCCCCGGAATCGCATTTCACCCAGCGACCGTTGTGCTCGCTAGCCCGGACCGATGGGCGATTGACCCTGGCCGGCCGGCGGCTCATCGTTCGCGTCGGCGAAGACCGCCTCGAGCAGCCGGTCAAGGCGCCCGAGGCATTGCGTCTACTGCTGTTGCGTCACTTCGATATCACGGTGTCGGCGGAAGATGCCGTGCGCGTGTTTGCGGCCGCCTGATCCCCGCCCGTGTCACGGTTTCAAATGCTGGTCGAAGAAGCCGATGACGATGCGCATGACGTCCGGCTGAAGCCAATAATCACCGCCATGCTGTGCGCCCTTGACGACATAGCGGGTGGTATCGGCGCCGGCCGCAGCGAGTGCACGGTGCAGGATATCTGTCTGTGCGGGTGATACCAGGGTGTCTTTGTCGCCGTGCATGAACAGGAATGGCGCGGCGCGGCGACTGACGTAGTGCAGCGGGTTGGCCGCTTCAGTGCGTGCCGGCGAAGCATGAATGTCGCCGCCGGCGCCAAAGACCGCCGGTCCGTTTACCCACATCGCCTCCGGTGCCGAAGGGGATTGATGCTCGGCCCGGATTGCCGGCGGGAACCCCTCGGCGACCCGCGTCAGGTCCGATAGCCCGTACAGATCTGCCGCAGCCTCGACATCGCTGCGCTGATCCAGATTTTCTCCCTGATCAAATGTCTTGTTGCCATTGGTGACCCCGGTCATTGCTGCCAGATAGCCGCCGGCCGAGTCGCCGAGCACGCCGAGATGCTGCGGGTCGATGCCATAGCGGGCGGCTTGGGCGCGCAAATAGCGGATGGCCGATTTGACGTCGATGAGCGGGGCGGGAAAGGTGACGAGCGGGGCAACACGGTATTCGATGCTGGCCACCGCATAGCCTGCTTCGGCCAGATCGAGCCGTTGCTGCAGGTAGCGATCCTTGTTGGCGTGCAGGAATCCGCCGCCAGTGACAAAGACAATGGCCGGGACCGGCCGGGCGCTCTGCGGCAACAGCAGATCCATTTTCAGTGCGACGTGGTCGTAGCCGATCATCGATGGCTGGGCGTAGACGATGTTCGAAATCAGTTTGACCGGCGTGCGGGTCAGTGCGACGTCGAGCGTATGGCTGTCGGGCGAAGAGGCGGCCAGCGCGGCATTGGCGCAGCAGACTGCCGCCAGGACGGCGAACCGCAGGTATTTGTGCAACATGTGCTGTCCTTTCGGTTACCGCCGCGCAGCGGATGGCGCGCGGCGCAACGATCAGGCGTTGGGGAAGCCGGCGGGCAGGTCGGCGGGCGGGCAGTTGATCACGTCGTCGCGTCCTGGCCCACAGTCTTCGACAAAGGTGATGGTCGCGAACTCGTCGATCACTTCCTTCGGGTAGGTCGGGCCGGTATCGCGGTAATTGCGCATCAGATCGAGGTGCTCGTTCTGATAACAGATGGTCTTTTCCGGATCGTTGAATACCCAGCGAGGGAAGAAGATCACGCCATGCAATTCTTTGCGCTGCAGATTGATGGTCAGGCTGACCGTGGTGCCAGTCGGCTCGTCCCAGGATATTTTGTAGACGTCGTCGCCGACCGAGCGGATATGCGCTTCCTGGTCGGTGACCCAGCGGCCGCCGACGATGCCGCTGTGGATGCGATAGTCGAAAACCTGTTCGCTTTTGACGTAGATCTCGTATTGCCAGCCGTTATCGTAGGTGTACACGAGGTGTTTGCCGATCAGTCCCTTGAGCGCCTCCGCATGGGGTTGATGACTGTTCATGACTGACTCCTTCTGGATTATTCGGGTGTGCAATCATGGTATGACTTAATTTATCGATGTAAAAACGTTATTATTACGTGTTTTTAATCTAAATTTTCGATTGGTTTGCGATGCATAGAACAACGCTCGAGCAATGGCTGGTGCTGCAGACCGTCGTGGAATCGGCTGGCTTTACCCGTGCGGCCATGCGGCTGCATCGAAGCCAGTCGGCGGTGAGTTATGCCGTGGCCCAGTTGCAGGAGCGGTTGGGGATCTCCCTGATCACGGTCGAGGGCCGGTCGGTGCGGTTGACCGAAGCCGGTGAAGCGTTGTTGGGCGATGCACGCCCGCTCATTGTACAGCTCGCCACCCTGGAAACCCGTGCGCAGGCGCTGGCACAGGGCGCACAGGCCCGTTTGCGCCTGGCTGTCGATAGTGCCTATTCAAAGCGGCGCCTGTTTGCGGTGCTGGCGCAATTCGAGGCGGCATTTCCGCACACCAGGCTGGAGCTGTTCGAACTGATGCGGCTCGGCGCGCAGCAGGCTAGGGCGCATGCCGATCTTGGTATCGTGTTCCAGGCCTCCGATGTGCTGGCCGAACACCGCCTGGCCGACGTGGAGCTGGTGGCGGTGGCGGCGGCATCGCACCCGCTGTGTGCCGTCGGTCCGGCGTTGACCTTGGCTGACCTGACGCCGTATCTGCAGGTCAGGTTGGAGGATGGGGTGCAGGCGAGCCGGGCTCCGGACGAGATGCGCCCGAGGCTGTGGTCGGTCAATACGGTCGAGTCGGCGCGCGAGGCGGTGTGTGCCGGCTTGTGTTTCGGCTGGTTGCCGCTGCACGCTGTCGACGATTTGCTCGAACGTGGGGTGTTGCAGCGCTTGCCGCTCGCCTCTGGTGGCAAACGCTCGATCCCGCTTAGCCTTGTATTCGCCGATTTCGAGCGCGCCGGCCAGGCAACCAGGGCTTTGGCCGACATGTTGCTGGCAGCGGATGTGTCGCTGGCGCAGCCGGCCTGAGCGAGGGCTGTGGCCATTCAGCCTGCCTGGATCTCATTCAGATAGCGTTCAACTTCTTCATCCAGCCAGGCGGTGAAATCATCCAGCTTGGCTTTCATCCCTTCGCGTGGCGGCCAGACCAGCCAGTTCGGGTGGGTGTAGGGGACGGTTATTTCTGTGAGCTGCACCAGCCTGCCGCTTTGCAGCGCGTCATGAACCAGGCTGCGCCGTTCCAGCGCAACACCCTGGCCGAGATAAACAGCTTCGAGTACCAGATTCGAGTCGTTGATCCACAATGCGGCGTTGGACGGTTCTTCGACGCCGGCAGCCTGGCACCAGCCAAGCCAGCTTTCCACTGTGCGTACGACCGGTGCTTCAACCACTTCCTGCGCCGTGCCCGGCAGCCGGCCCTGGTTGAAATGAGGGGCGGCAACGGCGACCAGTTCGTCGTCGAAGAGTTTTTTCTGTAGCAAACCTTCCCAGTTGCCGACCCCCATGCGCACGCCGGCATCGACGAGTCCCTGACGCAGGTCATGAACGTCGAGACTGGCGCGCAGGCTGATGCGGTAGTTCGGATGGCGCGCACGAAGGCGCGGCAGTCTGGGCAGCAGCCAGTGCATGCCGAACGATGGCAGTACGGCGAGCACCAGTTCACCATCGCGCGGCCTGGCTTGCACCAGTCTGGTCGCATCGCTCAGTTCGCCGAGCGCGAGCCGTACCTGCAACGCATACAGTCGGCCGTCTTCGGTCAGGCGCAAGCCACGGCCTTCCCTCACCAGCAAAGGGACGCCGCCCAGTTGCGCCTCGAGTTGACGCAGCTGCTGGCTGACGGCCGAGTGGGTGATGAAGAGCTCGGCAGCGGCCTGGGTGACGCTGCCCAGGCGGGCAACGGCTTCGAAGCAGCGCAGGGCGCTGAGCGGAGGTAGGGTTCTCATGTTAGGAAAACTAACACATATTCCAAATAAATATCGATTTTTTCTCGATCATAGGCTTCGTATAGTTAGAACACTGTTCTCATCGGAGAGGCGCGATGAATCCCGTTTTGCGTTTGGAGCTTCAATCAGGCGATTTACTGGCACTGACCTTGTCCGCACCTTGTATGGCTTGTGCGAGGGGTGGTGAATTTTGGCTCTCCGTCGCCGGCGAGGATTTCTGTCTCGAGTCCGGTCAGTGCGCCCGTTTGCCGCGTGGACGCTTGCTGGTTGAAGGGTGTGGGCACTTGTCGCTCGATGTCATGGAAGCCCCTGTGCGGCGCTGGCCGCATTTCGGATCTGGTGTGTTGTCCTGGTAGTTTTTGTGACTTGAAGGAGAATTCTATGCAATTGGTTGGAATGTATGATTCGCCGTATGTCCGTCGTGTTGCAATCTCGTTGCAGGTGCTGGGCATCGCGTTTGAACATCGGTCGATTTCGCTGTTCAGACAAGTCGATGCGTTTGCCGGCATCAATCCACTGCTCAAGGCGCCCACGCTGGTTTGCGACGATGGCTTGGTCTTGGTCGACTCGGGGCTGATTCTGGATGCCATCGAAATGTCTGCCGGTCGTCGTCTGTTGCCGAGCGAGCCCAATGCGCATCGTCGTGCATTGCGGGCGATCGGTTTGGCTTTGGTCGCGGCGGAAAAAAGCGTGCAGGTGGTCTATGAGCGGCGCATGCGGCCGGAAGAACGGCAACATGTCCCGTGGCTGGAGAGAATAAGCGGCCAGCTGGCGGTGGCGTTTGAGCTGCTGGAGGCGGAGTTTGCCGTGCAAGCGCCGCAAGTCTCGCCCCTGGATCAGGTCGGTATCACGTCGGCTGTCAGCTGGCGCTTTGCGCGTGAATACCTGCCCGAGCAACTTGATTGGCAGCGCTTTCCCTTGCTGACCGCATGGAGTCTGACCGCTGAAGCCTTGCCGGCATTTCAGGCTGTGCCGTTCGAGGGCTGAGTCTTACTCGTACCAATATGTCGTTCTATATGGCAATAGGCTTGACTCATGGCTTGATTTACCTCAAAAATGATTTTGTCAGTGTTGTAGATTGTATCCATCTGCGGCATCAGGCTCCCCTTACCCCGGGGGGCCGTCAAAGCTGAAATACCAAAAGTGTCGATTGCGAGCGACCCGTTTTTTTTCTTTTCTGAAACAGGGGCTTCCCATGCATCGTTCTACGCTTTTTCTTGCTGTATGTTGTGCAATTTCGCTCGCCGCGTGCAAGCAGGACAACTCTACTTCCACGACATCTTCCAACCAGGTCGACGTCACAATCGGTTCGGCCAACCCGCTGACCGGCCCGTTCGCGCATTGGGGGCGTGACGCCGACAATGGCGTGAAGCTGGCCGTCGAAGAGGCCAACGCCGAAAACATCATGCTCGACGGCAAGAAGGCGCATTTTGTCGTGATGAGCGAGGATGATCAGGCCGATCCCAAGGTGGCGACCCAGGTTGCCGAGCGTTTCGTCGATGCCAAGGTGGCGGGGGTGATCGGCCATCTGACTTCCGGCGCGGCCATTCCGGCCTCCAAGATGTATTCCGACGCCGGTATTCCGATGATTGCCGCCTCGGTGACCAGTCCGAAATTTACCCAGCAAGGGTACAAGAATACCTTCCGCATCATTGCCAATGACGAGCAGCAGGGGACCGCGTTGGCTGCATTCGCGGTTAAGGCGCTCAAGGTTCGCAATGTGGCGGTCATCGACGATCGCACGACCTATGGCCAGGGGCTTGCCGACGATTTTGCCCAGTCGATTGCAGCCGATGGCGCCAAGGTGGTGCGACGCGAATACACCACCAACAGTTCGACCGATTTTCGCGCCATCCTGACGGCGGTGAAGAGTCAGCCGGTCGATCTGGTGTTCTACGGCGGCATGGATGCCCAGGGCGGGCCGATGGTCAAGCAAATGAAGGAGCTTGGCATGTCGCCGATCTTCATGGGCGCCGACGGGTTGAACACCACGGAATTCGTCAAGCTTGGCGGCGACGCGGCCGAAGGTACGTATGCGTCCTCGGCAGGCGCTGCACGCGAGTCGATGCCTGGCTATGCGGATTTCAGCGCTAAGTTCAAGAAGCAGTTCAATGCCGATGCTGAATCGTATGCTCCGTATACCTACGATGCGACTCGCGTGTTGATCGATGCGATGAAGCGCGCCGGGTCTGCCGACTCGGCCAAGGTGCTCGCTGCATTGCCGAAGACCGATTTCCAGGGAGTGACCGGCAAGATCGCCTTCACTGCCAATGGGGACGTGCAAAACGGTACCGTCACCTTGTATCGGTTGCAGCAGGGCAAGTGGCAGATGGTCAAGCCCTGATGCTGGTTACGTCTTTCACAAGAACCCGCCGAAAGGCGGGTTTTTTTTGGGTCTGGCCGTCATGAGGGTGTTGTATTGTCCCCCTGTCTCGCCAGGCATGGCGGACTTGACCCTGTCGACATCGACTGGCTGATGGCGGAGGGCTCGTCGCGCCAGGCAATTCTCTGTATTCTTCCCGCGCAAATCATGGTGTATGTCTATGCTTATTTAAGCACCAGCTGCGTCGATAAAAAACCGGCAAGGTTTTGACGCAAGCGTTCAGTCAGCCCCCAACAGGCAGTCAAAACAGAGGGACGGGAACAAGATGTCGGGAGTGGACAATAGTTTGATCGCCGCGCATGTTCGGCACCGATGGCTATGGCGTATCAGCGGCGCCGCAGTCATCGCGGCGGTCTCTGCTGGTGTATTCGCTTATCATCTGTATGCCGATAGCGAGATGTCCCGCTATCAGCTCTACATTTCCCACCTGGCTACGCGCCTGACCCATAACGTTGATCATGCCCGGGCGATGGGAGCCATCATCATGGTCGGTCGCGATGCCACTCCGGTCTTTGACCTGGTCAACAGCCACGGCGTCAGCGAACATTCCCGGGTCGGTACGCTGTTTGCCCGCATGATCTCCGAATTCGACCTCGATGAGGTGTTCGTGCTCGACAGGCAGGGGGCGATGATCTATCGGGTGGCCAAGCCCAGCGGAGCCACTGACCGGCCACTGGTGCAGGATCTTGCCCGTCGCCCCTATTTCGTGCGGGCCATTCGCGGCTATCCGACCTCCTATATCGCCGTAGGGCGCAGTGCCGGTCAGCGCGGCATCTATTTTTCAGCGCCCATCTTTCCCGATGATGTCGGCACTCCCGAGGGGGTGATCGTCGCCAAGGCCGGTTTCCGGGTCATTGATGGAGTGCTGGCTGATGAAAGTCTGCCGCTGGCCGTGTTTTCACCCGAGGGTGTGGTGTTGGCGAGCAATCAACCCGACTGGATGTTCCGGGTCGATTCGCGCCGCGACCTGGGCGCGGCCCGGCGCAGTGACCGGTTGAGTACGGCCTTTGCGCATCGCGAGCCGCAGCCCTTGTTCATCAGTCCCGATGGCTATCTGCAGGACCACTTGCGGCAGGGGCAGATGGTGTCGGCGGAACTCGATTGGAGCGATCCGACCGGACGTTGGCTGTTGTGCGGTTTCGTACGGACCTTCGATCTGGCCGGATTCGGCATCAGCCTGTTTGCCTCCGTGATGACTTTCCTGACGCTGTTTTTGCTCGGCGCTTGGGTTCAGGCCAATATCGCGCTGGAACTCTATGCCAGTGTGTTGGAGAAGAAGAACCTGCGACTGTCGGATCTTACCCATACCGATGCGTTGACGGGGATAGGCAACCGTCGGCTATTCGACAAGGCCTTGCAGGAAGAGTGGTCGCGGGCGCGGCGCAGTGGCCAGTACCTGTCGCTGTTGATGATCGATGTCGATCTGTTCAAGAAATATAACGATCACTATGGCCATCAGGCCGGTGATGAATGCTTGCGTGCGGTTGCCGGCGCGATCGGCGCGCAGGCGCGCCGACCGTCGGATCGGGCGTGCCGTTATGGCGGCGAAGAGTTCACGCTGATTTTATCGGATACCACAGGGACGTCCGGCCGCGTGCTGGCCGAGGCGGTGCGAGCCGCGGTTGCGTCCCTCAATCTGGTGCATGCGGTGTCGCCGCATGGTGTCGTGACCGTCTCGATCGGTCTGGCCAGTGTCGAACCCGGCGAAGATTCTAGCCCGCAGCATTTGCTCGAGGCGGCAGACAAAGCCCTGTACCGGGCCAAATTCAACGGGCGTAACCGTGTCGAGGAGGCGTCAGCGGATCGTTGACACCACGCGTTGCTATATTTGTAGTAATGCTACACATTGTTGCGGCTGTGGCCCTGTTCTGATGCTCGGCGAAAAAGGCGTGTGTAGGCTTGTGATCACTGCTTTTTTATGTGTTTGACGTCTGTTTGCCTTCTTTTCCTGTTTGGTACTTTGCGCAAAATTACAGTTTTTCTGCGCACTGGGTGCAAATGTCCTGCACGAATGATTAAACTTTGCCGGTGACATAGATTGACCGGATGGCGAGCACGGCTGTCCGGCATCACAACTCATGGAGGAAAGAATCATGTCCGCAGTCAAGCTCGTTGCGCCGCTCTCCGGTTCGGTTGTTGCCATCACCGATGTGCCCGATCCGGTCTTTTCCGGTCTGATGATGGGGGACGGCATCGGCATCAACCCGACATCCAACACCCTGATCGCGCCATGTGATGGAGTGATCAGCCAGGTTGCCCGCACTGGCCACGCCTTGACGCTGACCGCCGATAACGGCGCCGAAGTGCTGATGCACATCGGCATCGATACGGTATCGCTCAATGGTCAGGGTTTTACGACGCACGTGTCCAAGGGGCAGCGTGTCAGTCAGGGGGATGCGCTGATCGATGTCGATTTCGCCGCCATCCAAGGCAAGGTGCCTTCCCTGATCAGCGTCGTCGTTGTCGCCAACAGTGATGATTTCAGTCTCGCCGACAAGGCCGCCGGCAATCTGACCGTCGGCGATTCGCCGTTGTTCTCGGTCGCCGCAAACTAGGCACCTCCTGCGACTGCGCCTCGCGCCTTTGCGCGGGGCGCCGGTGTTGGCGCTTCTCCTGCGCCCGGCGCATCCCTTCCTGTATTCCCCGCCTGCTTTCCCTTCGTTGACCATCGGTTTGCCCTGTTTATTAAAAAAGGCAATCGTATCTATATAAACAATCAAGTAGATCTATTGTTGCGGTGCACGTAAGATTCGTCTCAACACAACGGCACTGCCGAATTTGTTCAATCCGTAACAAGGAGATACAAGATGACGACTTCGCTGATCAATACCGAAATCAAGCCTTTCAAGGCAAGCGCTTTCCACAATGGCAAGTTCATTGAGCTCGGTGACGCCGACCTGAAGGGCAAATGGTCGGTCGTGTTCTTCTACCCGGCAGACTTCACCTTTGTTTGCCCGACCGAGCTGGGTGATCTGGCCGATAACTACGCCGAATTCCAGAAGCTGGGTGTGGAAATCTACTCGGTCTCCACCGACACCCACTTCACGCACAAGGCCTGGCACGACAGCTCCGATACGATTCGCAAGATCGCCTATCCGATGGTTGGCGATCCGACCGGTCTGCTGTCGCGCAACTTCGGCGTGATGATCGAAGAAGAAGGTCTGGCCGAACGCGGCACCTTCGTCATCGATCCGCAGGGCAAGATCCAGATCATCGAAATCAATGCCGGCGGTATCGGCCGCGACGCTTCCGAGCTGCTGCGCAAGGTCAAGGCTGCCCAATATGTCGCCGCGCACCCGGGTGAAGTGTGCCCGGCCAAGTGGAAGGAAGGCGAAGCAACGCTTGCGCCGTCCCTCGACCTCGTCGGCAAGATCTGAGTCAAACGGCTCGCGCTTTCCGGTCGCAGGCCGGAAAGCGCGCTGCGGCGATTGCAGCGGCAAGGCTGGCCCGGACGATGTCCGCCTTGCCATTGCGATTGCGAACCTTTCGGAGGACACGCCATGCTCGACAACACTATCAAAACCCAACTGCAGACTTATCTGACCCGGCTCGGCACCGAGGTCGAGCTCGTCGCTACGCTCGACGACAGCAATTCATCGCGCGAAATGTATGCGTTGCTGCAAGACATTGCCGCACTGTCGCCGCTGGTCCGTGTCCGCACGGACGGGCAGGCCGATCGTCGCCCGGCGTTCACGGTCGGTCGACCGGGGGAGGGCGGACGCATCATGTTCGCCGGCATCCCGATGGGGCATGAATTCACCTCGCTGGTGTTGGCGTTGCTGCAAAGCGGCGGCCACCCGCCCAAGGTCGAAGAAGAGACCCTGGCGCAGGTGCGGGCCCTGCAGGGGCCGCTGCACTTCGAGACCTTCATTTCTCTGAGCTGCCACAACTGCCCGGATGTCGTGCAGGCGCTCAATCTGATGGCGCAGCAAAACGCGGCGGTGACCAGCACGATGATCGATGGCGCGCTGTTCCAGGAAGAAATCGAACGGCGCCAGATCATGGGTGTTCCCTCCGTCTATCTGAATGGCGAACCGTTCGGTCAGGGGCGCATGAGTCTGGAGGAAATTCTTGCCAAGGTCGACGGCGCGGCCAGCGAGGCGCGCAACCGTGCCCGGCTCGACGATACCGAGCCCTTCGACGTGCTGGTCGTGGGGGGCGGGCCGGCGGGCTCAGCCGCGGCGATCTACGCCGCACGCAAAGGCATTCGCACCGGTGTGGTGGCCGAGCGCTTCGGCGGGCAGGTGCTCGATACGCTCGCCATCGAGAATTTCATTTCCGTGCAGGAAACCGAAGGACCAAAACTCGGCATGGCGCTCGAGCAGCATGTGAAGGCGTACGACGTCGATATCATCAATCTGCAACGCGCCAGCAAGCTTGTTCCGGCGCGTGACGGCGGCCTGGCCGAAGTCCATCTGGCAAGCGGCGCCGTGCTCAAGAGCCGCTCGGTCATTCTTGCCACCGGTGCGCGCTGGCGCGAGATGAATGTGCCGGGCGAGGCCGAGTACCGTACCCGCGGGGTGGCGTTCTGCCCGCACTGCGATGGGCCTCTGTTCAAGGGCAAGCGGGTGGCGGTGGTCGGCGGCGGTAACTCCGGCGTCGAAGCGGCGATCGACCTTGCCGGCATCGTTTCCCATGTGACGCTGCTTGAGTATGCCGATACGCTGCGTGCCGATGCCGTATTGCAGAACAAGCTCGCCTCGCTCGGCAATGTGACGGTGATCCGCATGGCCGAAACCCGCGAAGTACGCGGCGATGGTCAGAAGGTGACCGGGCTCGTCTATCGCGACCGGCAGACCGATGCCGTGCATACCATCGAACTGGAGGGGATTTTCGTGCAGATCGGCTTGCTGCCGAATACCGATTGGCTGCAGGGGACGGTGGCGCTGAGTGCCCGCGGTGAAATCGAAGTCGATGCCCGCGGCCAGACCTCGGCACCCGGTGTGTTTGCCGCCGGCGATGCGACGACGGTACCGTTCAAGCAAATCATCATCGCCATGGGTGAGGGCGCCAAGGCCAGTCTCGGTGCCTTTGATCACCTGATCCGGACCTCTGCCTCCTGAGTGACGCCGACCGTCGGATCGATTCACCGCCGCGACATTCTGTCGCGGCGTTTGCTTGTCGGGACGGCGGTTTGCGCGTTATCGACCTGCGGTGCACAATGACGGTGTCAATTTTATCTGCCGCATGAAGTCCGGTCCTTTTCGGCCGGCGGATACGGCGGCGAACCGAAACTTCCATGAATATCCGTATTGTCATTCCCGACGATTATCAGTGTGCAACCTCCGGCCTGGCCTGTCTGCGCGACACCCCGGGCTTTTCCATTTCCCGCCTTGGCGATCTGCGCCGCGACCCGGCTGCGGTCGAGGTGCTGCACGGTGCGCAGGCGTTGATTCTGCTCCGCGAACGAACCCGAATCGATGATGCTTTCCTCTCCCGCATGCCTGCACTGCGCTTGATCAGCCAGACCGGCAAGATCGCGCGCCATCTTGACCTGGAGGCCTGTACCCGCCATGGCGTGGCCGTGGTCGAGGGGGCGGGCTCGCCCGAGGCGCCGGCCGAACTGGCCTGGCTGCTGATCATGGCTGCCCGGCGTCGCCTGATGGCTTCGGTTGCCGGCCTGCAGGCCGGCCGCTGGCAGACGGTGTTGGGCGAGGGCGTGACCGGCCGGACGATAGGCATTCTCGGCTTCGGCAAGATCGGCAAGCTGCTTGCGCACTATGCCGAAGCGTTCGATATGCGCATCCAGGTCTGGGGTAGCGAGCGTGCGCGGCGCGAAGCCGTCGAGGCCGGGTATTCCGTACCGGCTGACCGTCGCGAATTTTTTGCAACGTCAGATGTTGTCAGCGTCCATCTGCGCCTGGTGCCGGAAACGACCGCTTGCATCACTGCCGACGACTTGCAGGCGATGTCGCCGCAGGCGTTGTTCGTCAATACCAGCCGGGCGGAGCTGGTCGCGCCCGGAGCGCTCTGCGCTGCGCTGCAGGGTGGGAGGCCCGGGCAGGCGGCGATTGATGTGTTCGAGCACGAACCGCTGATGGACCCCGATGATCCCTTGTTGAATCTGCCCAATCTGCTGTGCACGCCGCATATCGGCTACGTGGAAAAAGCCGGTTATGAGCGCTATCTGCAGTCGGCATTCGCCAATCTGGCCCGGTTTTTTTCCGGCGATACATCGCATGTGCTCAATGCCGCTGTGCTGGAGCATGAACGCACTTGATGTTTGGATTGTCATTGTCGTGTAGTTGCGGCTATCTTGTAGGTAAAATGTTTAAAATAATATTTATAAATAACCTGAATTGCATGAGTCGAGGGGCGTGATTTACCGACGACAGTCATTCCCATAACAATAGTTTCAAGGGGGAGTCACATGTTTTTCAGCAAACGCAAGTCTTCGTCCGTGGCCGCTGCCCAGGTATCTGCCGCCAATCGCCCTGTCCGCGTTGTGCGCACGGATGCGGCCAATCTTTCCTCCCAGCTCGAACCGGATCAGGATGCGCGTCTGGTGCTTGGTTATATCAGCCCGCATGTCGATTTCGATCGTTGTGCCCAGACGCTGGCGCGTGCCTATCCTTCCGCCAAAGTCGTGTTGAGCACGACCGCGGGCGAGTTGTGCTCGTCGCGGGCCGGCGAGTCCTTGTATCTGCCGGCCGACGGGCAATGGCAAACCATCGTGCTGCAGATTTTCAGCCGCGAGATCGTGGAATCGGTCCATGTCGAGGCGGTAGGACTTGCCTGTGACGATATCAAGAGCGGACATCCGTCCCGTGGTCAGCGTCAGCGCCTCGATGAAATCCGCCCCCAGCTCGCCAGAGCGCGGTTGCCGTTCGAAATGACGGCGGAGCAGGGCTTTGTGCTGACCCTGGTCGACGGTCTGTCGAACAGCGAAAGCTTTCTGATGGAAGCCGTTTACGAAAGCAACAAGTTTCCCTACCTGTTTATCGGCGGATCGGCCGGTGGTCCTCTCGATTTCAGCCGCACCCGTCTTGCCTTCGACGGCCGGGGCTACGATGGCCATGCGCTGTTGTGTTTCGTCAAGCTGGCGCCGGCCTACCGCTATGGGGTGTTCAAGAGCCAGAATTTCGAGCCGACCGGCAAGAGTTTTTTTGCCGGCGCGTCCAGTATCGAGCAGCGCACGGTCTCCTCGTTTTTCGACCGGCAGAGCGGCAAGCTGATCAATGCCATCGATGCGCTGTGCGCCCATTTCGGCTGCAAGGACAGCGAACTGACTGCGCGGCTCGCCAGCCACACCTTCGGCATCCGCATCGATGAAGAAATCTTCGTCAGGTCGGTGTTGCAGGTGAACCTGACCGAGCGCAAATTGCACTTCGCCTGTGACGTGGCGTTTGGTGAAGAGCTGCTGCTGCTCAAGAGTGTCGATATCGCCGACAAGACGGCGAAGGATTTTGCCGCTTTCAGCCGCGACAAACCTGTCGCGGTGGGGGGGATTCTCTCTGATTGCATTTTGCGCCGCCTGACCGGAGGCGCCTCACTATCGCGCTGCAACGTCTATGGCGACACGCCTGTCGCCGGTTTTTCGACCTTCGGCGAGTTGTTGGGCGTCAATATCAATCAGACCTTGACCGCGCTGTTTTTCTATCCGGCGGCTGGCGGCTTTAGCGATGAGTTCGTCAGTGCCTTCCCGCTCTATTATGCCAACTTCAAGAGCTACTTTTTCTCCCGCGCGCTCAAGCGCAGCATGGCGATCAGTGAGATGAAGAGCCAACTGATCCAGGAGTTGAAGGGCTATAAGGACTTTGCTTCCAGTGTGGTTGGCGCTCTGCCCGAGATTCGCGAGGCATTTTCCTCCACGATGGGGTCGCTGACATCGATCAGCGGCGAGATCGAACGTTTTGCCCAGGAAGTGACCGAGAGCTCGCACTCCACCGAACGGGTCGAGCAGCAGATGCAATCGCTGGTGGCCAATACAGACCGTATCAGCGATGTGCTCGGCATGATCAAGCGCATTGCCGAACAGACCAATCTGCTGGCGCTCAACGCCGCCATCGAGGCGGCGCGTGCCGGCGAAGCCGGTCGCGGCTTCGCCGTGGTGGCCGACGAGGTGCGCAAGCTGGCGACCACCACGCAGACCAATCTCGATTCGACGGGTGATGCCATCAATGGCGTCACCCGCTCGGTCGGCGCGGTCGGCGATGAGGTGCAGGGTGTCGACGCCGGCATCAAGGGGCTGGCCGGCCGGATGAGTGCCATTTCCGGCACCATCATCGATGTGCGATCGACTGCGGACGGCAGTATGCAGCGGCTCGACGGCATTCTGGAGCAGACCAATTCGATGTATACATCGATGCGCCAGCTCGACCATGACCTTGATCAGGTCGAGCATTTGATGCGCGGTGGTTGAACCCTTGCCTTTGATGATCAGGGTGTGAGCGAGAAACGACCCACGGTTTCCTCAAGCTCGCCGGCTAGCGCAGTCACCTGATGCGCGTTATTGCGCATCAGGCCGACTGCGGAATGACTGTCGCTATTGTGCGCAACAATTTGCTGCACGTGATTGCCGATCTGCTCGATGGCCGTGACCTGCTCGCGGATGGCGTGCGAGATCACGCCGACAGCCTCTACCGCCGAACCGGTCGAGGCGGCAATGCCGCCCATCTGGTTGCGCGCCTGCTCGGCCTCACTGACACAGCCGTTGACCTGGCTTGCGCCTTCGGTGATGCCGGCGATGACCTGTGTCGTTCCATGCTGGATCGCCTGGGTGATCACCGCAATTTCCCCGGTCGATTTCGTCGTGCGCTCGGCCAGCTTGCGTACTTCGTCGGCCACCACGGCGAAGCCGCGACCGGCTTCGCCGGCACGCGCCGCCTCGATGGCGGCGTTGAGCGCCAGCAGATTGGTCTGTGCGGCAATATCCTTGATGATCTCGGCGACATTGCCGATTTGCATGACCTGATCGTTGAGCGAGGTCATCTCGTTGGCCGAACGATTGACGGCTTGCGCGCTTTCCGTCATGGCGGCGACGGCATGGGCGACCGTGCGGTTGCCGTCTTCTGCCAGCGTGCCCGCCGTGTTGACTTGCTGGTCTGCGGTCCCTGCGCTATCGGAAACCTGGCGAATGCTGACGGATATCTGTTCGATGGCGGCGGCGATCGACGATGTGGCGTCATGTTGTTCCTCGACGCTTTCGGTAACCTGGCCGGCCAGCGTGGAAAGCTCCGTGGCGGAGTTGCGCAATACGGCGGCATTGTGCTGAATGCTGCCGACAATGCCGCGCAATCCCTGTTGCATGCGGGCCAGAGCCGCCATCAGACTGCCTTCGAGACCGGAGTGAACGGTGATTTCTCGGGTCAGGTCGCCGGTTGCGATATGCTCGGCCGCCGCGATGGCGGCTTGCGGTTCGCCGCCCAGCGGGGCGAGCACCAGTCGTTTCAGCAGCCAGCTTGCCAATGCCACCAGCAGTACGCACAGACCGATGCCAGGCAGCACAATGGCGAGCGCTTTGTCCCGCACACGCTGCGTGACTTCCGCGTGAGGGTAGGCTGCGATGATGTGCGTCCCCCATTTGTCGAAACCGATGCTGTCTACCTGCCATTCATCGCTTTGCATGGCCGAGCTGACCAGGCCTGCATCGACATTATCCGAGTGGAACCGCACCGTGCCGTGCTCATCGATGATGGCCATGAAGCCATGTTGCAGCAGTCTGCTGGCGCCAATGGTATGTTCGAGCGCCGCCAGGTTGATCTGGTAGCCGACATAGACCGCGCCCACGACATGTCCCTGCCGGTCCTTGAGCGGTTCGTAGCCGGTCAGATACGGCGTGCCGAGGATTTCGGCATAGCCGTAATACGACTGGCCGGCAAGCAGGTCGCGATAAGCCTGGCCTCGCGGATCCAGCAGCGAGCCCGTGGCGCGTGCTGCGCCGTTCTTCACGGTGGTGGCGATACGCACGAAATCGTTGCCGCTACGTACGAACAGGGTGGCATAGCCTTCGTTGATGCGCGTGATCCCGTCGACAAGGTCGTTGTTGTTGGTCTGTGCGACCGGGCCGAGCAGCAATTCCGGCACAATGCGGGTCCCGATGCGTACCGGCTGGCCGAGCGCCGGTTGCCCGAGGGCTTCCGCCCGCGTCAGCATCAAGCGCATCGACCGATGCGTCTGATCGGTCATCAGGGCATCGGTGACGGCGAGCAATTGGTTGATGTCGTTGATTTGTGCGCTGGACTTCGCGGCGACGTCGGCGACGATGCCCGCGCGTTCGATGGAAGCCAGCAAGAGAGCGCCGCCGAGTACCGCGAACGAAATGACGCACGCGACCGGCACGATGAAACGTGTTTGCAGGTTGTGACCCAACATGATTCGTGACCCAGAAAGTGGCGTGTAGACGCCGATACCCAATGCCCGGTCTGGGTGCAAGCGCACGAACCGGACGGCTTACCGAAAGCGGTGAATTGAGTGGATTTCCAAGTATCGATTCACGACATCAACCGGGTTGGATTTCAGGGTGAAAGCTCGCCGCCCTTGCCCTGATTTCCCCCCTATCCCGGGGTCCCTGCAATGTTGATACGCATCATCGAACGTTTGTCGCGATAGTCCTCCTGTGGATGGCGCGGTCATGGCGATGTCTCGGGCGGGATAGCATGCTTTTTTTGTCTTGCCCTGCAAACGTTTTCTTGTCCCGGCTTACCGGAACCTGAAGCTATTGCGCGTAAATGGGAAATGAATACAACATATCGTATGCCGTCCGATGCTAACGCGGTTGAAACAAGGCGGAACTGATCTAGATCAGATAGTGGCTGCCGTGGCAGCCCGATGGCCGATCGTAAATGCGCCCGCATTGCAGCGGGCGCATTGTTTGATGCAGGGCAGGTGGCAATCAGTCGAGCTCTGCCTTGGGCAGCGGTTGACGGCGGTTTTCCTCGCGGTGTTCGAAGCGGGTGATCAGTACCCAACCGATCGCGGCAAACAAGACTACGCCGCCCACCGACATCAAGGCCTCCTTGGTATTGGCTGCGACATCCTGTCCCATCGCGGCGTGGATCAGCGGTGCAGCGACGGTGAAGATGTTGGCGAAACAGATGATCAGCATGGCGATCCAGGCGAAACATACGCCATGTGATGTCGACTTGAAGATGCGGATCGGCTTTTCCACCGTCTCGTTTTTGGCGTAGTGAATATAGGCATAAATGATGAAGATCACCGGAACCGTCATGGTGACGTTGGTCAGTGTGATCAGGCCTTGCACCAGGTCCTGTACCGCGTCGCCGCCGAAGGTGCTCAGCAGGATCAGAACGATCACCAGCGCCAGCTGATACCACAGCGCCGTGGTCGGAATGCCGTTGGCGTTGAGTTTTCCCAGGCGGGCCGGAAAGATGCCTTGCGGCACCCCTTCGATCATCTGCTTGAGCGGCGAATAGACCAGCACAAAGAACGCGCCGGTATATGTGAGGAACATCGACAGGCCGGTGAAGGCGGCAAACAGGTTGCCAAGCAGGGTGTTGGTCGCCGGATTCAGTTGCATGGCGGTACCGACGGCGAAACCGAGCTTGTACATGAAGTAGTAGACGGCATTGCCGGCATAGAACAGACCCGTGCCGCCCTGCGCCGTGGTCATGACGTCGTGCACGACGGACGGGGAGGTCCGGTCGATGAAGAAGCTGGCCGCGATGATGCCGAAGCAATAGACGAAAATCCCGACCGATGCGCCGATCAACAGCCCGCGCTTGACGTTTTTCTCCGGATTTTCCAGCTTGTCGACCAGACCGCCGACCGCTTCGACGCCTCCATAGGCGAAGATCGCATAAACGGCAAAACCGAACAGTCCGACCATGCCGGCCACGCCGCTGCCGGCGTATTTGGAGAAGGCCGGTACGGTCGTCAGTGCGTTCCAGCTCATTTCACTCGCCGTTTTGCCGCCGTTGGCAATCAGGATGAAGAGCGCACAGACGATCAGCACCACATTGAGCGACATGACGGCGATACCGCCGATCGATGCGAGGCGGGATAACTGTTTGACGCCGAGCGAGATCAGGAATGTCACGACCGTTATGACCAGGATCCCGATCAAGCCCATGCCGGTGCTGCCGATGATGTCCTGAACAAACTTGGTGGCATGAGAGAAACCGCCGTCGATGATGGGCGACAGGATGTAGGACACCGGGATGGTCACAATGCTTGCGACATTGAGCATCCAGATTACATAGGAGAACCACCACATGAAAATGGTGATGAAGCCCAGCTTGCGGCCGGCGCCTCCTCCGATACTGCGGGTGATCCAGGTATAGATGCCGCCTTTCTCATTCCTGAAGCTGGCGCCCATTTCGGCGCAAATGATCGAGAAGGGGAGGAAAAACAGCAAGCCGGTCACGATATAAAACAAGATCGAGGACTGGCCCATGTAAAAAATACCTCGGGACACGTTGGAAAAACCGAGTACCGAGGTGAAGAACATCATCACGAATCCGACCAGCGTGATTTTTTGCGTGGGTAGTTTTGCTGACACGATACATCTCCCTGTGCGCGCCCCGGTCCGGCAGTCTTGCCGCGTTCGGAGCCTGTTCAAACCACCGCGAGCACATCATTGTTCATGCCGACTCATCGTGGCGAAGGCGTGTCCTCCTGGAAGACGGCCCTGTGCCGGTCCGCTTGCAATGCGTGACTAAGCGGTGATCCCGGCCTTCCTTGTGCCGGTGGCGAGGAAGGCCCTTGGTGCGGCCGAATTCCGGCCACCGTCCTGCCTGTTAAACACTTGTCATCGGACGCGCGCACATTATGCTTTTGCGTGAAGCGACTCGATATTGCCCGAAGTCAATTTATTTCAATAAATTCTTGTTTATTACAATAAAATGCCATGAATATTTTATATGTTGATATGTTAATTGTGCATGGTTGTTTGTTTGCTTGATTTATGACTTGCCGGGTATCGGTGGCGGGGGCGCCCTTTGAACTATCTGGAGCGTTCCGCACCGAAAATGCGATCGTCGGCGAACACGTCCTGGGGCGCCGGCGTTGGGGCGGGAGGGCGCTTTTTGCCGTTGGCGCGCACTTTGCGCGCATAGGTTGAGTCGGGGTTGAACTGGCCGGACCAGTAGGCGGTCAGCGTGCAATCGAGTCGGGCCGACTCACGATAGCCTTTGCGCCCGCATGTGCGGTAGTCGTCCTGCAGAATCAGGCTTGCGACATGTATATTGACGCAGGGATCGAGCAACTGGTCCGGCGTCAGGCCAAGCCGGTCCAGCCAGCGGCTATGCACCTGCATGCCCCCGATGGCAAGTGCGTGCCCTTGCCGGAGGAGCTGCCGCGCCAGCTCCCGGGCCGTGGCGGCACTCGACGGGAAATAGGCCCGGCCGGTGCTGTTATCGTTGATCGCCCAACCGTGCCGGCCCGATTCGACCTGCATGACGGCCTCCAGCGTGTCGGGACTGACGGCCGGCCCGCATTGCGCCAGCAGTGCCGGCAACAACATGCCGAACAATGTGCTCATGGTGACTTCGCCCCGCCCGACGAAGCTGCCGTCGCCGCGGGGCGAACCAGGGTGATATGACTGCGGCTGGCGTTCTGCCGTATCCAGAATCCTGGCCGCACGCCTTCGATGACATAGTATGGCGGCACATGTCTGACCGTGAGCGCCTGACCCGCATCGTTGACGAAGACCGGCTGGCCGCCATCGGCATGTAGCGTGACGTAGGTACGGATGCCATCGTCGAAAACTGCCGCAACCGGACTTGATGGCGGTATCGACCAGTCGAAGTGATAGCGGGTGGCGACCGGGTCTGCTGGCGGCTTGTGTGTCACGCATGCCGCCAGCGCGACGGACAGTAGAACGATGAGTGGACGCAGGTTCATGGTGTAGCCCTTTCCGTTTTACTGCCCGTCATAGGGGGGAATGATCAGATCCCGGCTCAACAGGATGTTGAAACGGCTGCCGGGTGGAAGCGTGATGGTCGGTTGGATTTGCAATTGCTTGGCGACGATCTGGCTGCCGATCTGGTTGGTGTTGTTGGAGAGTGCGATGGCGGCGGCCGTCGCGCCGGCGTCCGGCAAGGCCTTTGTGGCCCAGCTGCCGGCGTAGGCGAGTGCGCCGGTGGCGCCAATGGCTGCGGCAACGCGGTCCCAATGGTTATCGACATCTCCGCTCAGACCCGTGTAGCCAGATTGGTCGACGATCGGCATCGAGCCGATATTCACCGTGCTGCCGTTTGGCAAGTGCAGGCTGACGGCGGCAAGCTGCACACGCGTTTGCCCATAGCTGATGGTGCTGTTGTATTCGGAGATCACCTTGCTGCCCTGCGGGATGAGCAAGTACTGGCCGCTGACCGTATCGAAAACCGGCTGGCTGACCTGTCCGATGACCATCCCCGGCAGGTCCGAGTTCATGCCGGTGACCAGTACGGCAGGAATCACTGTGCCGCTCTTGAGCGTATAGCGGGTGGCCAACGGCACAGGCAGGGAGACCCTGGGCGATGGCGGCATCCGTTGCTCCGCGGCAAAGGCCAGTTTTTCGTCTTGGCGGTTGTCAGCGTCGCGCGGATTGAGCACCCCGGTGCCCGGAGCGGGCAGCTTGATATCGCGTGGCGCCGGCTGCGCCTCTCCATTGCCCGCCGCTTGCGCGAAGATGGGTGAATGCAGCATGACCGGTGCCGGCGGCGGAGTGATCGCTGCCGGCCTCAGCGCCGCTGGCGGCGGCGGTGGCTGAGTGACCTTGTGCGGACCGAGGCCGCTCAGCGTGCCCAGGCTGGTATTGACCACCACCTGCGACTTGGGGCCGTTGTCAGACTGAGTGCCGGTGGCGAGCAGCGATCCGTACAATGCTGCCGCCACGGTCAGTCCGATTGCTATGGCCGCGATCGTCAGGTTGCGCTTGTTAAGCCGCCGTGTACGTGGTGGCTGATTATGCAGCCGGATGGCTTCCTGTTTGGAATCTTCCTGTTCCATGGTGCCTCCACCTATTCACGAATCAGATCCACACGGTCTTTTTCGCCGATACGCAGCTCGGCCCGCTCCGGTACACGATCCATCACATAAAGATGTTTGTCCGGCAACAGCCGGTAGTTGACCAGTTGCGGTGTCTTGTCGTGGTCAATGACGAATAGCGCAGGCGCCTCGGATGCATCCATGCTGCTCGGCATCTGTATGTAGGTTTTGCTGCCGTCATCGAAGACGCGCAATGGTTTCCACGGCACGCCTGGCCCCTCGATGCGCCAATTCGGGTTGTATTTCGACGGGTCGATACCGAGGTCGTGTTTTGCGGTGCCATCCCCCATGCCAAGCGCCAGATTGTCCTGCTGCGCCGACAGGGCGGCCATTTCCTCGTCCGGGTAGCGGAAATGCGCGGCCGACAGGTAAAAATCCTGCCGGGACTCGACATTGAACAGATATACGCGCCGGTCGGTGGCCAGCATCATGTTGGTGGCGAGACCCGTCATGTCGGGTCGGATCACGACAAGTGTGGTGGCGTTATCGCTGTCGCCGCTCTGTGTAATGCCGACGAGCCAGTGGTCCGAGTCGCCGAGTGCCGGTTTTTTTTGCCCGCTCAGGTGTTCGCCCGGCTCCAGATAGATCACGGTATTCATCCCCGGCGATGTATAGAGGGTGTAGACCGAATAGGGCGAATAGGTGAAAACCGCCGCGCTACGCTGCATCGGGTGCTGATACGGGTATTGCACGCCGTCGGGTTCGGCTTCGAGTACCTTCACTTTGCTGCGCAGGGCGCGAATTTCCTGCGCAGTCGTCTTGTGTCGTTTGGGCGGCGGCTTGGGTGGGGCCGCCTGGCTGACTGTGTCCAGTGCGTTCTGCGCTTGATTGTCCAGTGCGGCATTCAACTGCGAGGCCGCCGCGCGGTCACCGATCAGCGAAGGCACGACAGGATCGGCAGCCTGTGCCGCCAGGGTGCATATGCCCAGAAGGGCTGCAATGGATGTGCTCTTCATGTTTGGTCTCCTGTGCACAACTCAGTTGGTCGGTGTGGCTGCTTCGGTCTTGCGTGTCCAGTCGAATGCAGTGATGTAGATGCCAAACGGGTTGATGTTGCTGCCCTGCAGATCGTCAGGTGGTGCAGCTTTGATGACGGAGAGGGTTGCGCTCATGCGGTAACGCTCGGTGATGTCGCCCTGCGCGTTGTAGCGGGTTTCGTACCAATCTCCGCTCCAGGAGTTCGAGCCAGGAATCGGCTCGAGCGTGATGCCCTCGACGGTGACCGATTCTGCCCCGATGTGCTGCAGCGGTTCCCAGGCGGATTGCTCCTGGTTCAGGTGGTTGACGGCCGCCTCGTTCATGAACCAACGTGCAGTGGTATTGTTGTTGCGCAACACCACCGGGTCGGTGGAGACGCTGCGCGTCTCTTCGATCCAGGCTCGCAGCGTGGCGGAAATTTCGAGCTCGCCGGGACGGAAGGTCGGGTGTTCTGACTGCGGCCCCGCGCGGTAAGCGCCGGTGACCCGGTCGATGAACACCGGAATGTAACGGACGCGTGCCTGCGTCGATTGCCAGATGCACCAGGCGGCGAACAGTAACAACAGGGGGCAGAGGGTAAAAAAGGCCAGTCGCCAGTTACGCGCTTGCAAGACGGCATGGCCATACCGGTCGTCCCAGCCTTGCCGCGCCACGGTATAGCGTGTTTCGGGGGTGATGTCGGTCGTGACGCGATTGACATCCCGGTCGCGAAGTTCTTCGGCTTGGTTCATGCGTTTTCTCCTTTATCTTGCGGAGCATCTGGGGCCATGCGCTGTCGAATCCGTTCGTCCAGTGCCGTGCTCTTGTCGATGGACGGAACCGGGTTCTGTTCTACTGGCAATGCTGCGGCTGAGCGGACTGCCTCGACGTTCTGTTCCGTGTAGTGCGGCAGCGTGCTTGCCTGCGCGGTGGCGGTTGCCTGCTGCGCATTCATGCTGGTGGCGATGTGTCCGTCGATCAGCGCCGGGAAGAGTGACGGCGCCTTGCTCGCCAGCGCCGAGATGTGTAGCGGTACGCGCCAGACCAGCAGGCCGATGGCCAGCCCCCAAAACATCAGATCGAACGCCATCGGGACCGCGCCGGGTGTCTGCGTGTCCTGCAGGGTGGGAAAGGTGTAGTAGTCGTACTCCCGCGTGAGCGCCAGTGCCATGAGCACCATGATCATCTTGCGTACCCCGAGCACGACCACCGTGCGCAGAATGTTTTCGGCCAGAAAGGCGGTACGGGCGAATACGCCGAAAGGCAGCAGCACGATGCCGAGTACGGCGACGACAAGGAACTCGACGCTGACGAGCAGGATTTGCGCCGCGGCGAGAAAAAAACCTGCCATGGCCAGTGTGTAGCAAATGACGAGCAAGTTGAGTTCGCCACTTGTGTGTGCACCATCAAGCGACAACTGATTGATGAGGGTCAGCAAGCCGTTACAGTCCGCCGCGCCCTTGGTGAGGATGTCGCCCATCAGATTGCTCAGCGAAGTCGTGCTGACGGTCTGGTGCGAGAGGCGACTGCCTGTCTGTTGAAATCCATCCAGCACGGTGGCCATTAATTTTGGCCAGCCAGCCACCAGCCAGACGAACAGTCCGAAACGCACGACGGCATGCAGGGCGCGGCGGACTGCGCTACTCCCATCCAGCGAGGCCCAGAGACCGAGAAACACGATCTCGATCGCGGTGAGCCAGTTCATCATTCGCTGGGCGTCTTGAATGAATGTCTGACCCTGACCGTCAAATTGCCCGGAAACTTGTTGCAGCAGATGTGCCAGTACGCTGGCGTCCGGCAGATTAATCGGCATGGACCTCTCCCTGGGTGTCGGCGGCGCAATGCTGCCGCGCCGCCGCTGAGCTGTCGGTTTGCTGCATGTCAACGATCAGGGGCGCGCGATGTGATCCATCAACGCATCAACGCGGTGCGCTTTTATTTGCTCCCGTCAGCATTGCTGCCGTCCGCATTGGTTTTCTTGCTGGAGCCAGAGACGCTGCCATTTTTGACGTTGACGGCGCCTGTCTTGATGTCGGTGCTGACCCCTCCGCTGGCGTCGACCTTGCCGGAGACCGCGGTGTCGCCAACCGTGGTTGTGGCGGTGATGCCATCTTTTTTGACACCGACGGTCTGGCCGATACCGTTGACGGTCGTGCCGGCGGAAGCACCGTTTGGCCCTCCGCTGACCGTTTGGGATACGCCACCCATCTTGACGTTGGCGTCGACCTGGCCATCCTTGCCGATCGTAAATCCGAAGCCAGGCGTGTCATCGCTCTTCTTGTCCGCGCTATCGCTCTTCTTGTCCGTGCCGCCGCTCTTCTTGTCCGTGCCGCCGCTCTTCTTGTCCGTGCCGCCGCCGTTTTTATTGCCATCGCTGCTGTTTTTATTGTTGGTATTACCGTTATTGCCTCCGCCACCCTTGTCGCTGTTGTCGATGGGTTTGGCCGGTGCCTCTTTGTTGCTGTTGGCGCGTTCGCGCATCAGCCTGACCATATCGGCTTCGGATTGGGCGGTTTGCTTGAAAAAGAGGTCGGCCTGGTTGTAGAGCGGCAGCTGGGTATTGATCTTGATGAGCTGCTGTGTAATCAAGCCCAGCGCCTGATTGCCGGCCTGCACTGCCTGCAGGATGCCTTGGGCGCCCTGCGAGCTGTTCAGGATTCCATTGAGCGACTGTTGATCTGCGGGCAGGCTCGCCAGCACCTGCGCGCTCAGGGTGAGTGTGTCGAGCGTGTTTTGGTTGAGCATGCTCGACCAGTCGTTGAGCTTCTCGTTCATTTCACTGATCGAGACGCCGTTGCTGGCGGTGGTGTAGTCGGGAAACAGCGTCTTGTATTTGCCGAGGAAGGCCTGGTCGTGGCTGATGCCCTCCTTGAACTGCATGGCCGCGTTACGGATGGCCACCATATTGGCCTGCAACTGATCAATGTTGTTCAGCGTCAACTTGGCCAGATTGTCGTCACCTTGCTGGATCTGGCGTATCTGGTTGTTGATGACCGTCTGCAGCTTGTCGTTCTGTATGGTGTTTTGCACCAGATTGGCGATGTCGAGCACGAGAAAGGCGTGGGCCGGCATCGTTACGGCCAACAATCCGGTGGCGAAGAGATAGCTAACGGCGCGTTGCGGGGTGTTCATTTCGTTTCTCCTGAATGCGAAGGGGATGGCGTGGCGCTTGCAAGCGCTTCCAGGTGTGGAATGGCCCAGTCAAGTCCTTCTGCGGTGAGCCACAGTCGGTTGAATGCAATGCAATCCCCGCCGGCCTCAAGCCATAGCGCGCGCGCGCGGCGTTGATCGTTCTTGCTGGTGCGTGCGCAGTAGGCCCGGGCGATCGGCCCCAGTCCGAGTTCATAGAGCCGGTTGCCGCGCGGGCTGGTGTAGTAGTAGTCGCGCTTGGGCTGCCCGTGGGCGATGATTTCGATCTGTCGTTCGTTGAGGCCGAACTCGCGGTAGATGCGCTGGCTTGTTTCGTCGAGCGCGCTGGGGTTGGGCAGATAGGTGCGGCCAGGACATGACTCCTTGACCGTGGCCAGAATCGACGAGTTGGTGACGTCTGCCAGCGATTGGGTGGCGAACTGGACCTTGACGTTGAATTTACGCAAGGTCTTGAGCCATTCGCGCAGCTTGGCCTGGAACATCGGATGATCGAGAAAGGTCCAGGCTTCATCGAGGCGCAGCAGCGTCGGCCGGCCGGTCATGCGCTTTTGCAGCCGGTGAAACAGCAGCAGCAAGGTCGGCACGACGACTGGCGGCGTCTGCATCAGCTGCTCCATCTCGAAGATTTGCCAGCGGTTATAGCGCAGCGTGTCGGTATCGGCGTCGAACAAGGAACCGAACTGACCGCTGACCGTATAACGCTCGATGGCGCGTTTGATGTCGCTGCGTTTGGCGTTGATGCGGAAGGTTGTCATGGTCAGCTGACGTTCTGGTGCGCCTTGCATCTCGTTAAGCGCCTGCCATACGTCTGCACGATGTTCCGGGCCGAGCGTGAGCCCCTCTGCGGCCAGAAGGCCTAGCAGCCATTCCGCTGCCCAGATCCGCTCCTGCCGGTCGCGGATACCGGACAAGGGCTGGAAGGAGAGCCTGGAATTGTCGTCGCTGTCGAGATCGTGAAATTCGCCGCCGACCGCCATGGTCAGTATGCGGGACGAACCCCCGACGTCGAAGCCGAACACCTGCCAATCCTGGTAGCGCAGCCAGGAAATGCTGTCGAAATTCAGCTTGACCGATTTGCCCGAGCCGATCGGGCCGATGATGAACTCCATGCCGACATCCTCGACGTGCGGCTCGTGCCGATAGGGCGTGATGTCGTTGGTGACGGCCTGAAAGAGTGCCGGGGCCGGTCCGGCAATGCCGTGTTCGCGATAGTAGTGGCTCAGGTGCTCGCTGATTTGTGAGCCGGCCCAGACCGAAGAGAGCGGGAAGAGGTGGCAGAGGTTGAGTGTGTTGACCATCGGCGCACGCACGTTATAGGCGCAATGGCCGGGCAGGGTGCCAAGCCAGGCTTCGAGGCAATTGTTGTTGTCGATTTCATCGATGGTGACAAAACCGAGCCCGTTGATGGTTTTTTCCATCGAGAGCAGGCGGGTGCGCAAGCGCTCGTGGTCGCTGTCCTGTATGACGATGGTCTGGGTGAAATAACCGAAGCCGATCGAGCCGTCGCTGAGCGAGATATGTGCCGCATCCGCGTCCCGTGCCTTGATGACGGCGTCCGAGTCCTCCATGACCGACGGTGCGCCGAACATGGTTTCTTTCAGCAGCGTGAACAGGCTTTTGCGCTTGGAGAACCATTGCCGTTTGAGCGACACGAGCACCTTCTCGCTCTCGTCCTTGTCGAGAAAGATGAAGCGTGTCATCCAGCGGTAGGGAATGCCGAGCTTGTTGAGCGCGTCAAGCATGCCGGGAGTACTGGCGCGTGGAAAGCCGGTGAGGGTGAGTGCTCCGATCCAGTCGTTGCCGAGCCGCGGCTCGATGCCGCTGGTTACCGGGCAGTCGGCAAGATAGACATCGAGCGCCAGAGGTATGTCCGGGCTCGTTACCGCATGGCGCCGGGTCGAGATGGTGGCGTGCAGATAGCTGCATAGCGCGTCGTCGTCGAGCGGCTCGAATCGCGGCAGCACCGAGGCAAGCCGGCCGGCGATGCGCGAGGTTTCCTTGTCGAAGGCCTCCAGCAGGTTATGTGCGTTCTTGCCCTTGCTGTCGTCGTTTTCGAAAAACCAGCGCGATGCCCGCTTGACCAGGTCCGGCGACGGCATGTAGACCATGGTCAGATAGTAGTGGCTCTCATAGTAGTCGTTGCCGGAAAAGTCGACTTGGCGCTCTTCGTCGACCAGGGCTGCCGCCGGACAGTCGAAATGGCCGTCCGGGTAGCCGTTGGACGGCAAGTGCTGGTCCTCTGCGAATATTGCCCAGCCGCCGCCGAGCCTGCGCAGGATGTTGTTCAGCCTGGCGCTGATGCTGATCAGTTCGCCATCGGTAGCGCTGAACAGGTCCGGTCCATGAAAACGGTAACTGCGCATGAAGCTGCCGTTTTTGCAGAACACAATGCCCGGCGCCACCAGCATCGCCCATTGCAGCAGGTCGTGCAGTTTGTCCGGCTGTTTTTTTATTTCTGACAGATTGATCATCGCCATGGCCGTCACACCCGGTAGAAGGCTCGATGCCAGATCGAGCGTCGGATGACTTCGAGAAACTGCGGGTCGCGTCTGGTCATGCGCCGGGCCGCCCAGAACAGCAGGATTGTGATCGGCACGCCAAACCATGGCTGCTGCAGTCCGAACGAGATGGCGGCACCGGCCGTGCCGACCAGAATCGCCGCCCGGCGCGGTACGCCGCCAAGCAGGATCGGCGTGATCAGCGAGTCATGCACCGGTACGGTGAAACCTTTGATGTGTTTGCTTTGCATGCTGATCCCCCTGGCATGGGTCCGACGAGATTCAGGAGAAGGCGCTATTGCTGCCGAACAGTTTGAGGAACACGCCGGTGGCGGCGAAGGTGATCGACAGGCCGAAGACCAGCCACAGCAGGCGGCGCATGCCGGCACCACCCTCGCCGAAGGCGATGCTCAGACCGGTGACGACGATCAGGACTGCGCTGAGAAACTGGGCGAATTTGCCGGTGATCGAGTTGGTGATTGCCTTCAGAGGCCCTTCCCAAGGCATTGCATCGTCGGCGTTGGCGTGTTGCATGACTAGCCAGACAAGAAGAATCACACCAAAGCGGAGGGCTGCGTTGCGGGTCTGTGTCTTCATGGCGTTCTCCTCTGCATCAATTCAGCGGGGTATAGCGGTATTCCCCGTTATCCACTCCGTCCACATGCAGCATTTCGCTGATGCGCCGCTGACGAGTCGGCACTCCATCGATCTGGCAGGTTTCCTGCCGGATGAATACGATCAGGTCTATGGCCTTGGCCAAGGCTCGCGGCACGGGCACCTCTCCGCCTTGCCGTACCAGATCTTCGAGTCGTTCGAGCGCATCGCCGGCGCTGTTGGCGTGTACTGTGGCGAGCCCGCCGGGGTGGCCGGTGTTCCAGCCGCCGAGCATGTCGATCACTTCAGGTCCGCGCACCTCGCCGACCACGATCCGATCGGGGGTCATGCGCAGAACATCGCGCAGACAGTCGCGCAGGCTTCGTACCCCGGGTACCGTGCGCAGGCTGACGTAGTCTTCGGCCTCGCAAATCAGCTCGAGGGTGTCCTCGACCGTGATGATGCGGTCGCCGGTCCTGCTCATTTCCGTCAGGATGGCGTTGGCCAATGTCGTCTTGCCCGAGTCGGTGCCGCCTGCGATCAGAATGTTGAACCGTCTGCCGACCGCCTCACGCAGCATTTCGGCCTGGCGCGCGCTCATGATGCCGTTGCCGACGTATTCGTCGAGGGTAAATACCCGCTGCGGCTTTTTACGGATCACGAACACCGGTCGTTTCACCACTGGCGGCATCAGGCCATGGAAACGGTAGCCGCTGCCCGGCAACTCGGCCGGAAAGGACGGGTTGCCGCGGCCGACCTCGAGTCCGATGCTGTGCGCGACGGCGTTGATGACACGGGCGGCGGCCCCCTCGTCGATGCCGAGGCCGGTCAGCTGACGCCCGGCACCAAGCCGTGTGATCCAGACGCGGCCGTCATCGTTGACGCGCAGCTCGGTGACGTTGCCGTCGGCCAGCAGATCGAGCACTTCTGCACCCAGCGCATCATGCAGATGGTCGAGCAGCCGTTCGCGGGCAATCTCCTCTCCGCTGCGCGGATCTGATCGTGGTTGTGAGGTCGTGCCATCTGTCGCTTTCATGCTTTGATACTGGAAGCGCGATGGACTGATTTGGATAAGATTGTTCTTAAGAGTGGGGTTTGTACGTATTCTGCTGTAAGAAAATTCTGTATCTACAGGGAGGCGGGTGGGTGCCCCGACGGCCGCAGGAGGGGCGTCAGGGCATGAGAGGCAAGGGGTCAGCGCACGTCGCGGTAGGCCTGAGTACTCGGCCGCTTGAGAACGGCTTCGGACATGAAGTTGAGCATGTAGCGCATTGCGGTGGCGACGAAGCCTTCTTCTTCCAGCCGGCGCGCCGAGGTGTGCATGATCAGGCTCAGATCGAAAATGACACGGCCTGCGTCGGCAAGCCGGCGGGCGATATTGGTGTCTTCGCCGTAAAAGGCGATGCTGGTGTCGAATCCGCCGATGGATGCGAGCGCTTCGCGGCGCGCGGCGAAGTTGCCGCCGACGGCCATGTAGTGGGTGAACAGATAAGTGGGCTTGGCGAGCATCAGCCAGTAAAGCGCGACGAGCGCGCTCTTGAATCGCGGCAGATCATAGTAGACATATGGACCGCTGACGCAGACCACGCCCGGCTTGTCGCGGTACAGATCGAGAACCCGGCCAAGCCAACCCGGCGGCATGCGCGTATCGGCATCGATATAGGCCAGAATCTCTCCTTGCGCAGCATTGAAGCCGCACTGCCGTGCATGCGGCAGTCCCTTCTGTGTTTCGCGGATCACGCGTACGCCGGTGAAACTGGCGGCGATTTCGGCGGTGCGGTCGGTGCTGGCGTTGTCGACCACGATGATTTCGAACGGTCCTCGCGACGATTCACGCTCGATTTCGGCACGGGCATGGCGCAGGCATTCGGCCAGATAGTCTTGCTCGTTATAGGCGGGGATGATCAGGCTCAGCTTCATGCATGGACTCCCTGGATGGGTGGATGGGGGAATGGCATAGCGTCGAATACAGCGATTCCCATTGGCTGGCGATGGCGGCCGTGTCGTAGCGGGCGGCCGCGGCATGTGCCTGGCCGCCCATGTCGCGCCGTAATTGCGCATCGCTCAGCAGCGTTCCGAGGTGACGGGCGAAATCGTCGCTATCCCCGGGCATGGCAAGCAGTCCGCAGGACGGCGTCACATATTCGGGCAGCGCGCGTGCGCGTGCGGCCACCGCCGGCAGTCCGGTGCTCATTGCCTGCAGCAGCACCATGCTCTGGCTTTCCGATGTGCTGGCGATGGCAAACAGATCTGCCGCTTGAAAGGCTTGGGCCAGATCGGCCTGACTGAGCGTGCCGAGAAAGCGGACCCTGTGGCCGATGCCGAGCGTGGCCGCCAGCCGTTCGAGTCTGGCCCGGTCGCTTCCATGGCCGGCAAGCGCCAGCATCGCGTCGGGTATCTGTGCCAGGACCTGAGCCAGGGCGCGGATCAGCACCTCGATATGTTTTTCCCGCGCCAGGCGTCCGGCATAGATGATCGTGCGACCATCCATGCCGAAGCGTTCGCGCAGCGCCGGCCGCACTGCGGCATCCGGCGGGCAAAAATTGCCGGTATCGATGGGGTTGGAGATGACTCCGGACGGCCGCGCGAGGCCGGCGGCCCGCATGGTGTCGAGCACGGCGTGCGACGGTGTGTAAACCTGGTCACAGCGATTGTAAAAAGCGGTGACGGCGCGCTCGGAGAGTGCCCGGAACCACGAGGCCGGCAATGGGAAATAGCCGGAAAAGGCGCCGATGGCCCAGTGATTGGTACCGATCAGCGGTACATCGAGCCTGCGGGCGGCTGTGATGGCCTCGATGCCCAAACCGAAAAAGGTCTGGGCATGAATCAGCTCAGGCCGGAACTCGATGAGCGCGCGCCAACGGCGGCCGGTCGGCAGCACGAGTCGCGATTGCCCGGTCGACCCGGCGACCGGCACGGCCGGGCAACGTTCTATGCGTACGTTCGGTCCCAGGTCGACTTCGCCCACGGAGAGGCCTGCCCGGCTGAAATCGCGCGCTGCCGCTGCCGGCGCGAGCAGACAGATCTGATGCCCTCGTGCGCCGAGTTCGCGGCAGATCGTCATGATCGAGTCCTGGATGCCGCCAAGTTCGGGGTGGAAACTGTCGGTCATCATTGCGATGCGCATGGTCAGCCCTCCTTCTGCCGGGATTTGAGTCGATGACGCAAGCGCACCGCTGCAGCGAAAAACAACAGGGCGAACATCGCGCTGGAAAACAGCCACAATGCTTTGTCGATGCGCTGCCACGCAGCGCCTTCGAAATAGCCGATGGCCAAAAACAACGCCGCCTTGGGCAAGGTGGCTAGCAGATTGCCGGCGAGGAAGCGGCCAAGCGGCATGCGCGCGGCCCCCGCAGCGAGCAGGATCAGGAAGCCGGCGGCGTGGGTCAGTTTGCCGATGATCAGCAGGCGCAGGCCCTGGCGTTGGAAACGGACTTTCAGCGCGATAAGCCGCATGCGGCGGATTGCACCTTTGCGACCGCGCAACAGTATGCGTGGCTGATGTCCGAAGCGGCCGAGCAGGTAGAGCAGGAGATCGCCGGTAAGATCGGCCAGTACCGCCATCGCATAGACCGTCGGCAAGGTCAGCACCGACTGCGCGGCCAGAAAGGCGCCGACGACCGTGGCGATCGGACCTTCGACGACCATGATGGCGAAGAGTGCGGGTTTGCCCCACATCGACATGGCGGCAAGCAGTCCTTCCGGAACGATCAACGCGCAGACTCCACGCCGTTGCCATCTGCTGATGTCTGAGTGCGCCTGCTATGCATGAGATTCCTCCACCCGGGTCTACTGTCCGGTTTCGCTCATGCTAATGGGCCAGTGTTTCAATTGCGCGAAGGTGGCCGGCGTCGCGGTCAGGTGTCAGGACACCCGTGGCAGGGGTGCCTGACACGCCCGAAGGCCTCAGTGTTTGATCATGATATGGCGCGCGCAGGTATAGTCCTCCAGCGCATATAGCGACATGTCCTTGCCGTAGCCGGAGCGTTTCATGCCGCCATGGGGCATCTCGCTGACCAGCATGAAGTGCGTGTTGATCCAGGTGCAGCCGTATTGCAGCGCCGAGGCGACACGCATCGCGCGACCGACGTCGCGAGTCCAGACCGAACTGGCGAGTCCGTAGTTGGAATCGTTGGCCCAGGCGATACCCTGAGCCTCATCGTCGAAGCGGGTCACCGAAACCACGGGACCGAATACTTCGCTGCAGACGATTTCATCATGCTGCTGTGCGCCGGCGATGACCGTTGGTTCGAAGAAGAACCCGCTGCCTGCCGCGCGTTTGCCGCCGGCAGTGACCTCGATGTGTTTCTGTTGCTGGGCGCGCTCGACGAAACTTGCCACACGGTTGAGCTGGCGTTCCGAAATCAGCGGTCCCATTTCGACGCCTTCATCGTGCTGGCTGCCGAAGCGTATGCCGGAAACCGCCGACGACAGTTCCGCCACCAGTCGGTCGTAGATGCCGGCCTGTGCGTAGATCCGGCAGGCGGCGGTGCAGTCCTGGCCTGCGTTGTAATAGCCGAAGGTCCGCACCCCGTCGACGACCGCCTGCAGGTCGGCATCGTCGAACACGATGACCGGCGCCTTGCCGCCGAGCTCGAGATGGGTGCGCTTGAGCGTGCGGGCTGCGGTTTCGAGAATGCGGCTGCCGGTGGATACATCGCCGGTGAGCGAGATCATGCGAACCTGCGGCTGCGAGATCAGCGGGCTGCCGACCGTGTCGCCGCGGCCGAGCACGACATTGAAAACGCCATCGGGCAAGGCGGCGGTGCAGTACTCGGCCAGTTTCAGGGTGGAGAGCGGCGTCTGCTCGGACGGCTTGAGCACGACGGTGTTGCCGGCGGCGAGCGCCGGCGCCATCTTCCATGCGGCCATCATCAGCGGGTAGTTCCATGGCGCGATCGAGGCGACCACGCCAAGCGGGTCGCGCCGGATCATGCTGGTGTGGCCGGCCAGGTATTCCCCTGCCAAGAGCCCTGTCTGGGCACGCACGGCCCCGGCGAAAAAGCGGAACACATCGGCGACGGCGGGAATTTCGTCGCCGAGCGCGAGCGGATACGGCTTGCCGCAGTTGAGCGATTCGAGTCGGGCAAATTCGGTCGCATGGGCCTCGATGGCCGCGGCGATGGCGAGCAGCCGCTCGGAACGTTCCTTCGGCGTGGTGTGCGACCAGCCTGCAAAGGCTGCATCGGCAGCGGCGACGGCCGCCTGTACCTGATCCGGCGATGCTTCGTTGATTTGAGCTATGCACTCGCCGCTGGCCGGATTGACGATATCTTCGCTATTGCCTTCGCCTGCGACGAACTTGCCGTTGATCAGGAGACGGGTCTGCAGGGTTTTTTCCATGGTTCAACCTCTCTGGGTCAGGGTTATTTGCCGCTGCCGGCAATTTCTTCGGTTCCGCTCGTCAGTCGCCAGGCGGCGATGATGGGCAGGGCCGTGATCAGCATGACCGCCATGGCGACCACGTTGGTGACCGGTACATCGCGCGGGCGGGTGAGCTGATTGAGCAACCATATCGGCAGGGTGACTTCGTTGCCGGCGGTAAAGGTGGTGACGATGATCTCGTCGAAGCTGAGCGCGAAGGCAAGGATCGCCCCGGCCAGGAGTGCCGTCGCCATCTGGGGCAACAGCACGTAGCGGAATGTCTGCAGCGGCGAGGCGCCGAGGTCGAGCGAAGCTTCGATCAGGTTGTGGCTCATGCGCCGCAGCCTGGCGACCACATTGTTATAGACCACCACCACGCAGAACGTCGCGTGGCCAAGCGCGATGGTCCAGAAGCCCGGGCCTATGCCGGAGAGCCGGATCACCGCCAGCAGCGAGATGCCGGTGATGATGCCGGGCAGGGCGATGGGCAGCACCAGCAGCAGGGTGATCGACGATTTGCCGGCGAACTCGCGCCGGTAGAGTGCGCCGGCGGCCATGGTGCCGAACACGAGCGCCGCGCAGGTCGCAAGCAGCGCGACCTTCAGTGACAGCAAGATCGCGGCGAGCACGTCGGGGTTGGCGAAGGCGACGCCGAACCAGTGCAGGGTAAAGCCCTTCATCGGAAAGCTGTAGGCCGATGTTTCGGTATTGAACGCGTAGAGCACGATCATGGCGATGGGCAGATGGAGGAAGGCGAGCCCGCCCCAGGCCAGACATCTGAGCCACCAGGGCGCCTGCTCATGGTTGGGGTGTTCAGAGCGCATCGAATGCTCCCAGTCGTTTGGCGATGGTCAGGTAGACGGCCAGGATCACCACCGGAACCACGGTGAAGGCGCCTGCCATGGGGATGTTGCCGATCGATCCTTGCATGGTATAGACCATGGTGCCGATGTAGAGACCGGACGGTCCGAACAGTTGCGGAATGATGTAGTCGCCGAGCGTGAGCGAGAAGGTGAAGATCGAGCCAGCCACCACGCCGGGAAAGGCGAGCGGCAGGATCACGGTGCGAAACGCTTGTGCCGGCGTGGCGCCGAGATCGGCCGCTGCTTGCACCAGGCTCGTCGGCACGCGTTCGAGCGCCGCCTGGATGGGCAGGATCATGAACGGTAGCCAGATATAGGTGAACACGGTGAAGCGGCCGAGGTTCGAGGTGCTGAGCGAGTCACCGCCGATGCCTGGCAGTGCCAGCAGCCAGTCGACGAAGCCGCTCAGGCCGAAGGTGCGGTAAAACCAGTAGACGAGGCCGCCCTTGGCGAGAATCACGGTCCACGAGTAGGCCTTGACGATATAGCTGGCCCACATCGGCAACATCACCGCCACGTAGAAGAAGCCCTTGCGCCAGCCGCGCGCATGATGCGCCATGTAGTAGGCCAGCGGAAAGGCCATGACCGCCGAGGCCACCGTTACTGCTGCCGCCATGCTCACGGTGCGCGTGATGACGTCGAGATTGGCCGGCACCAGCAGCGCACGATAATTGTCGAGCGTCAGCACCGTGCTGACGTTCATGGTGAAGTCGTCGAAGGTGAAGAAGCTCTGCACCAGCAGCGTGGCGAGCGAGCCGAAGTAGACGACGCCGAACCAGGCCAGCGGCGGCAGCAAAAGCAGCAGCAGCCACAAGTGCGGCCGTTGCCAGAGTGCATCGACGAGCCGTGCCGGCAGCGATAGGGGTCGGTTCATGTCACGCCTCCCGTGCCGCCAGTGTGTGCATCGCGCTGCGTGACCAGCTCAATTGCACCTTGCGGCCGATTGTCGGGCCGCCTTCGAGCGGGTCGTCACCGTTCTGTCGCACCAGCGCAATGCGCTTGCCGCTTGCGGTGCGCACTTCGAAGCGGCTGATCGCGCCGAGATACTGGATGTCGATCAACTCGCCTTCGAGTCCGACCTCGTCGGCGCCGGCACTGCCTAGCCGGATGCGTTCCGGACGGATCGAAAACGGTGTATCGACGTGACAGAGCGCCTGCGCGCTGGCGGCGTCGAACACATTGGATGTGCCGACGAAATCGGCGACGAAGGCAGTCGTCGGCCGGGTATACAACACGCGCGGTGTGTCGACCTGCTCGATGCGGCCCTGGTTGAATACCGCGACCCGGTCCGACATCGACAAGGCCTCGCCCTGATCGTGGGTGACATAAATGAAGGTGATGCCGAGCTGGCGTTGCAAGGCCTTCAACTCGGTTTGCATCTGCTCGCGCAGCTTGAGGTCGAGTGCGCCGAGCGGTTCGTCGAGCAGCAGTACGCGCGGTTTGTTGATCAGCGCCCGCGCGAGAGCCACGCGCTGGCGCTGGCCGCCGGACAGCTGGCCGGGGCGGCGAAGGCCCATGTCGCCCAGCTGCACAAGGTCGAGCATCGCCTGGGCGTCGCGCTGGCGCGCGGCACGGGCTACGCCGCGGACCATCTGGCCGTAGGCGACGTTGTCGAGCACGTTCATGTGTGGGAACAGCGCGTAATCCTGAAAGACGGTATTGACGTCCCGGCGGTACGGCGGCAGACCTGCCGCCTCGCGTCCGAAAATGCGCACCGAGCCCGCACTCGGCTGTTCGAAGCCGGCGATCAAGCGCAGGCAGGTGGTTTTGCCCGAGCCGGACGGGCCGAGCATGGAAAAGAATTCCCCTTCTTCGACGGTAAGATCTACGTTGTCCACGGCGCGCACTTTATCGAAGGTGCGGCTCAGCTTCTCGAATTCGACGGCATGGGGCACGATAGGGCTCGCTTCGGGAAATGGCGGTCCGCCTGGCGGACCGCCCGGATTTTTCAACGACCGCCCATGACGGCGATGTAATCGGCAGTCCAGCGGCTGTAGGGCACACAGCGGCCTTGCTTGCATTGCGCGGTCGGGGTTTTCCAGAAGTGGATCTGGGCGAACTTGTCGAAGCCGTTGGTCTTGCAGAAGGCGGTTCCGCCCGGCGCCTTGGTGTTGCAGGCCTCGGGCACCACCGGATTGGAGCCGAACCATTCGGCGAGCGCCGATTGCAGATTCCTGTTCAGCGACCATTCCATCCACTTGTAGCCGCAGACCGGGTGTTTGGCATCGGTGGCCAGCATGGTGGTGTCGGCCCAGCCTGTGGCGCCTTCCTTCGGAATGGTTTCGCCGATCGGGAACTTGTCGGCGGCGAGTGCATTGACGGTATAGCCCCAGGCGCTGGTTGCGGCGATGCCTTCGTTTTTGAAGTCATTCATCTGCACGGTGACGTCATGCCAGTAGCGATGCACCAGCGGCTTCTGGCCGCGCAGCAGCTTGAGAACCGCCGCGTATTGCTTTTCGTTCAGTTCGTACGGGTCCTTGATGCCGAGAGATGGGTTTTTTGCCATCAGGTACATGGCGGCGTCGGCGATGTAGATCGGGCCGTCGTAGGCCTGTACGCGGCCCTTGTTCGGCTTGCCGTCGGGCAGCGTCATCGGTTCGAAAACGACGTTCCAGCTGGTCGGCGCGCTTTTGAATACCTTGCTGTTGTAGGCAAGGAAGTTGGCGCCCCATTGATAAGGTGTGCCGTAGTGCTGGCCGTTGACGGTAAACCAGTTGCCGTTCTGCAGCCGCTTGTCGAGGGTTTTCCAGCTGGGAATGAGGGCGGTGTTGATCGCCTGCACTCTTTTGCCGTAAATCAGCCGCAGCGAGGCATCACCCGAGGCGGTGACCAGGTCGTAGTTGCCGGCGTTCATCAGCGAGACCATTTCGTCCGAGGTCGCGGCGGTTTTGACGTTGATCATGCAGCCGGTCTGTTTCTCGAATGCCGTGACCCAGTCGTAGTTCTTGTCGTTGGCGCCGCGTTCGATGTAGCCGGGCCAGGCGACGATGTTCAACTGTCCTTCTCCCGCGCCCAGGTGGGTCAGCGGGGCGGCCTGACTTGCGCCTGCCGCGAGCAGGGCGAGCGCAAGCCGGGCTTGAATCGGTTTGATCATGATCCTCTCCTATGTGGATGCCTTGTCGGTGTGTGCGGCTCTGCGGCCGTTTACGCCTTTTGCATCTTATGCTTGCGGCATGACTGGAGCTAATGCTCCAGGCCGATCGCAGCGTTCGGGAAAAGCAAATTCTTGTGGGAGAAGAAAGCTGCCGGCCGGGCCGGCAGCGGTCGTGAAAGGTTCGCGTCGCCAGGAGGCGCGTCGTGGAAAAGAAAAAAACGCGTTCCGTTCTGTATTGGCGAACGCACAGTAGCCCGTTTCGGGAAATGAGAACGGAAACGGTCGGCTACCCGCGGCCGCGACTGTGCTCGCGGGCAATCATCAGGAAGTCGCGCGTGATGCGGGACAGTTGCGAACCGCGCCGCCAGGCGATGCCCAGTTGCAGCGATGGCATCGGCTCTTGCAGCCCGCGCGCCTCGAGGCGGTCGCCGTCCAGCGACCAGGGCCGATAGAGCATGTCGGGCAGGATGGCGAGTCCTTCTCCGCTTGCGACCAGGCTGCGCGCGCCTTCGACCGACTCGGTGCGCAGCACGACATGGGGGCGATGGCCGGCGGCGCGCCAGGAGGATGTGATGCTGTCTTCGAGCTCGTCCAGTCGCAGCATGACGAGCGGCTCGTGCATCATTTCGCTGATCGAAATGGTGCCCAGTTCCAGCAGGGGGTGATGGGTAGGCAGCCACAGCCGGTAGGGCGATTCCACCAGCACTTCGGCTTCGATTGCCTGGCGGTTTTGCAGGTTGGAGACGATGAGCACGGCGGCGTCGAGTTCGCCGTTGACCAGCAGATGTTCGATATAGTCGCGCTGATCCTCGATGACCTTGACTTCGACCTTGGGAAAGGTGCGGCGAAAACGGCCGAGCAAGTAGGGCAGGAAATAGCCGGTCACGAGGCTGGTGACGCCGATATTGAGCTGACCTGCCATGGTGTCCGGCCGGGCCGACAGTGCCAGGCGCGCATTGCGCACGGCGCCGAGGATCTGGTGCGCATGGCTGAGGAACTGGTGGCCGGCATGAGTGAGTACCATGCCGCGGGCGTGCCGCTGGAACAGGTTGACGGCAAGATCGCTTTCCAGCGCCTTGACGGCTTCGGTCAGCACCGATTGCGATACGTTGAGTTCATGCGCCGCGCCGGTGATGGACTCGGCTTCGGCGACGGCGATGAAATAGCGGATGTTTTTTAACGATATGGTCATGCGCGCTCCCCGGTAGTGCCCGAATATACAGATGACATGTCCGGGGTTCAACGCCGGCGCTGCGCTCAGTGCACGTGCACCGGCATGATTTCCGACGACAGCTGCACGTAGGCGCCCAGGCCGTAATAGTAGTAGGTCGGCTGCGACAGCGTGCGCATCAACTGGAACAGTCGCAGCCGCAGTCGTCCGCGCCAGCCGAGCAGGCGCGACGGCAGCAGGTTTTCGTGCGCGACATGCACGACCCAGTGATGGCGGTCGGTCGGCAGGGCGATTTCTTTTTGCTGCGCCATTTCCTCCAGCAGATTCTCCACATTCGGTTCTTCCATGAAGCCGAAATTGACGATGACGCTGATGATGCTGCCGCGGGCGGGATCCTGCTCGATGACGGTGATGTGATAACGGTCGTCGTGTACGTAGGGCACTTTGGGGTGGTTGACGGTGACGAAAAACAGATTGCGCGGCAGGACGCCGTAGCGGTCCCAGATCAGCTGCAGCAACGCCGGCGTATGGTCGGTCGGTTTGCGCGGGGTGCGCGGGATCATCAGGATGGCGTTGCGTTCGATGAAGTGCCGGCTTTGCCGGTGCAGGGCGACCAGTTCGCCGATGCTCATCGTGCGCTTGCGCGAATAGGCGGCCGAGGTGGCTTTGCGGCCCCATTGCCAGGTAATCATGACGGCGAACAGCGCAATGCCGATCGAGATCGGCACATAGCCGCCGTCGAGGAATTTGGCCGAGCAGGCGACGAGGAAGATGCTGTTGAGCAGGGCGAGTCCGCCCCAGATGATGCCGTTTTTGAGCGGGCCCCAGTCCCAGACGAAATGAGCGATCAACAGCATGGCCACCGATGTGATGACCATGTCGCCGGCGACCGATAGGCCATAGGCGGCAGCGAGGCTGCGGCTGGATTCGAAGCCGAGCACCAGGAGTACGCAGCCGACGTACAAGGTCCAGTTGACTACGCCGATATAGATGTGCCCGGTGTGCTCGCTATGGGTATGTACGATGCGCACCCGCGGGAACAGCCCGAGATGCACCGCCTGGGCCGTCAGCGCAAAGGCGCCGGAAATCAGCGCCTGCGACGCGATGACGGTGGCGAGCGTGGCGAGCACCACCATCGGGTAGAGCGCGATGCCCGGCACCATGCTGTAGAACAGGTTCTGTCCGCTGACCGCTGCGCCACCGAGCAGGTAGGCGCCCTGTCCGAAATAGTTGAGCAACAGCGCCGGGTAGACGAGGCCGAACCAGCCAAGCTGGATCGGACCGATACCGAACAGGCCGAGGTCGGCGAACATTGCTTCGCCACCGGTGGCGCACAGCATGACGGCGCCCAGCGTCATCACGGTCGCGTGCCAGCCGGTCTGTTGCAGATAGTGAAAACCGTAGATCGGATCAATCGCCAGCAGGACGCCGGGATTGCGCACGATCTGGACTGCGCCGAGCACGCCGATGACAAGGAACCAGCAGACCAGGATCGGGCTGAACAGCTTGCTGATGCCGTGGGTGCCGCGCGGTTGCAGCGCAAACAGCACGGTCAGCAGCAGCAGGGTAATCGGAATGACCGATGGCGCGAGCGACGGGGTTGCGACCGACAGACCTTCCACTGCCGACAGCACGCTGATGGCGGGCGTGATCAACCCGTCGCCGAACAGCAGGCCGGCGCCCATGATCAGCGCCCAGAGCATGATGCGGCTGCCGCGCTTCTTCATCTCCCCATGCAGCAGTCCATAGAGGGCGAAAACGCCGCCTTCGCCATCATTGTCGGCTTTGAGGACGAAGATTGCATACTTGATGCAGACCAGTAGCGTCAGCGTCCAGAAGACCAGTGAAATGCCGCCCAGCACATTGTCGTGATTCAGCGGCGGGCGGCCGCGCAGATAGAAGATCTGATTGAGTGCATAAAGCGGCGAAGTCCCGATGTCGCCGAACACGATTCCGACCGCTCCCAACGCGGCCAGCACGAGTTTCCGTTGGTCAGCCACTGATTGTCCTTGTTGTTTCGCAGTATCGCGCCGGGCTGTGTCGCCCCCCCTGTTCTCGAAGATTAGCACTTCGTTTCCATATCGTGCCGGTGCATTTGCCGGCAGCGGCCGGCGGCAAAAGTTGCCGCCGGCTGCCGCTTGCTGCCGTTGTGTCGCGCTGCTTGTCGGGAAAAACCAGTAAAAACAGCGAATTAATAGTTTATCTTTTGTTGGCATGAAAAGTGCTTATTACACGACGTTCAGGAGGCGAGACATGCTCGACAAGATCGACCACTATTTTAATTTCCAGCAAAAGTCACTCGACCTGCGGGCGTACCGCACCGAAGTGCTGGCCGGCAATATGGCCAATGCGGAAACGCCGTATTACAAGGCGGTGGATTTCGATTTTGCCGATGCGATGAAGGCGCAGATGGATGGTCACGGCAGCGGCAAGGACCTGGCGCTGGTGGCGACCAATCCGCGTCACTTCAGCACCAGCCCGAACGATGGCGCGCAGAGTGTCGATCTGCTTTATCGCGACGCGGTGCAGCCGAGCGTCGACGGCAACACGGTGGACATGGATGTGGAACGCGGCGCCTTCATGGATAACGCTTTGCATTATCAAACGACGCTGACATTCCTGAATAACCGCATTTCGATGCTCAGCTCGGCGCTGAAGGATCAATAACCATGTCTTTGCAAAACGTTTTTTCGATTGCCGGTTCGGCGCTGACTGCGCAGTCGATGCGCTTGAGCGTGGTGGCGAGCAATATCGCCAACGCCGAGAGCGCGACCAGTTCGACCGGACAGCCGTACCGCGGCCGGCACGTGGTGTTTACCGCCATTCCGGTTTCGTCCGATCAACCGCTGGTGGCGGGGGTGCGCGTGACCTCGGTGGTCGAGGATCAGAGTCCGCCGATTTTGAAGTACGACCCGGCCAACCCGCTGGCCGATGCGCGCGGCTATGTGAATATGCCGAATGTCAATCCGGTGGAAGAGATGGCCGACATGATTTCCGCGTCACGCTCTTATCAAACCAATGTCGAAGTGATGAATACCGCCAAGACCCTGATGCAGAAAACGCTGCAAATCGGTCAGTAACCGTTTGAAAAGGAATGAGCCATGACCATCCCGGCCCCGACCGACAGTTTGACCAAGACCAACTCGAACCCTTATGCGGCGCTTAACGGCAAGAAGTCTGCGGCAACCGACCCGGTTAGCGCGGCAGCTGCGGCCAATTCGGTGGACCCGAACAGCGCGCAAGGCATTCAGGACCGCTTCCTGAAGCTGCTGACGACCCAGTTGAAGGCGCAGGATCCGGCCAACCCTATGGATAACGGCCAGATCACCAGCCAGATGGCGCAGATCAGCCAGGTGACCGGGATGGAAAACCTCAACGGCACCATGAAGTCCCTGCTCAGCTCGCAGATGTCGTCGCAGGCGCTGCTCGCCGCCGGTACGGTAGGCGGTCAGGCGCTGGTGGAAGGCAGCACGCTGGTTGCCGACGGTTCCGGCAAGCCGATGATGGGCGGGGTTTCGCTCGAAGGCGCCGCCAACAGCCTGCGCGTCGATGTGCAGAACAGCGCCGGCATGACGGTCGCGTCGATCGACGTCAAGAATCCTCAGCCGGGCATGAACATCTTTAACTGGGACGGCAAGGACAGCGGCGGCAATCCGGTGCCGGCCGGCGCTTACAGCTATAGCGTGCAGGCATCGAACGCCGGCAAGGACGGCCCGGTGGCGGTGCATTCGACGGCTTATGCCAACCAGACCATCAAGGCGGTGAGCTGGGACAATACCGGCGCCCCGCAACTGCTGCTGTCCGGCGGACAGCGCGTCGGCATGAGCGCGGTACAACAGATTTCCTGATTTGGATAACGGATTCGAGATCGGAGCAGAAAAATGGGCTTCCAGCAAGGTTTGAGCGGTCTGAATGCCGCATCCAAGCAGCTTGACGTGATCGGCAACAATATTTCCAACGCCAATACCGTCGGCTTCAAGGGGTCGCGGGCCGAATTCGGCGACATGTATGCCAACAGCTTCTACGGCGTTGCCGCCACCCAGGCCGGGATCGGCGTGCAGACGCTGGATGTTGCGCAGCAGATGACCCAGGGCAATATCACCACCACCAACAACAACCTCGATCTGGCCATCAACAACAACGGTTTCTTTGTGGTCAAGACCGGGGTGAACGGTACCTCCGGCGGTTCGTCCGGTACGACGGAATACACCCGTAACGGCGAGTTCGAGCTCGACAACCAGGGGTATCTGGTCAACAACGGCGACCGTCTGCAAGGCTGGCAGGCCGCCACCGATGGTACCGTGACGCAAGGCGCATTGTCCGACCTGCAACTGCAGACGTCCTTGATCAAGCCTCAGGTCACGTCCAAGGTCGCCATGGGCGTCAATCTGGATTCGCGCAGCACGGTACCGACCACCACGCCGTTCAGCTCGACCGATCCGTCGTCCTATAACTGGTCCAACTCGACGCCGGTTTACGACAGTCTCGGCAATGCGCACAACCTGACCGTGTATTACGTCAAGAACGCGCCGACCGCTTCCGGCACCAACTGGACCGCCTACACCTTTGTCGACGGATCGCCCACCAGCACCCCGTCCTATACGCTGAATTTCGACACGTCGGGTGCGTTAACCTCCACCATGCCGCTGTCGCTGACGTATACGGCGACGACCCCGACCGGCGCTGCGTCGCCGGTGACCTTCACGCTCGATTACACCAATTCGACCCAGTACGGTCAGAGCGCGGCCACCAACTCGCTGACCAACGACGGCTATGCGTCGGGTACGGTGTCGGCGATCAATATCGGTGAAACCGGCATCATCCAGGCGACCTATACCAACGGCCAGACCAAGACCATCGGCCAGATCGCGCTGGCGAACTTTACCAACCAGCAGGGCTTGCAGCCGCTCGGCAACAACCGCTGGGAGCAGACGTATTCGTCCGGACCTGCGTCGCTCAACGCCCCGGGTTCCGGTACCGCCGGCACCTTGCGCGATTCGGCGCTCGAAGCGTCGAACGTCGACCTTACCAATGAGCTCGTCAACCTGATCACCGCCCAGCGCTACTATCAGGCCAATGCCCAGACCATCAAGGCCGAAGACACCATCCAGCAAACGCTGGTGAACCTGTAATCACGGATTGAGCGGGGAGCCCTGAACCATGGATCGGATGCTGTTTCTGGCGATGACCGGCGCCAAGCAAGTGGAGTGGCAGCAGGCGACGACATCGAACAACCTGGCAAACGTCAATACGACGGGCTTCAAGGCCGAACAGGTTTCGTTTCGCGCCTTGCCGGTGGTCGGCGATGGCGCGCCGACGCGTACCTATGTGGTCGACAACACCATCGGTACCGATCTGACGCAGGGTGCCTTGCAGCAAACCGGCAACCAGAACGATTTCGCGCTGGCGACGCCGGGCTTCTTCGCGGTGCAGGGGACGGATGGCAACGAGGCCTATACCCGCGCCGGTGGTTATGTGGTCGACAACACCGGCATGCTGCGCACGCGCAGCGGTCTGCCCATCCTCGGCGATGCGGGGCCGATCATTGCGCCGCCGGCGAACAAGATCCAGATCATGTCCGACGGTTCGGTGGTCGCCATTCCGCTCGGGCAGGCCAACCCGACGCCGCAGACCGTCGGGCAGATCAAGCTCGTCAATCCCGGCAACAAGGCCACCTACAAGGGTGAGGACGGCTTGTTCCGTCTGAATGCCGGCGGGACCGCGCCGGTGGATCCGAATGTGAAGCTGTCGGTGGGGGCGCTCGAGGCCAGCAACGTCAATGCGGTCGAGAGCATGGTGCAGATGATTTCGCATGGGCGCATGTTCGACATGAACGTCAAGCTGATGACGACCGCAGAACAAAATGACCAACAGGCCACGCAGTTGCTTGCGGTGAGCTGACCGATCGATCCGGGACAATAATAAGGAAACGACGCTATGATGCGTTCGCTGTTTATCGCCAAGACGGGCATGGACGCCAGCCAATTCAAGCTGGACGTGATTTCCAACAACCTTGCCAACGTCAACACGGTGGGCTTCAAGCGCTCGGTGGGCGAATTCGAAGATCTGTACTACCAGACGCTGCGTCAGCCCGGCGCGCAGCTTCCCGATGGCTCGAACACGCCGACCGGCCTGCTTGTCGGTACCGGTGCCGCAGCGGTGGCGACGGCGCGCGATCATACGCAGGGTACGCTGATGAGCTCGACCCAGTCGTACAGCATGGCGATTTCCGGCGACGGCTTCTTCAATATCACCATGCCGGACGGCACGACCGCCTATACCCGCAACGGTGAATTCCAGCGCGACAACAACGGCAATATCGTTACTCCGCAAGGCTATCAACTCAATCCGAACATCAATGTACCGGCTACTGCGACCAGCATGACGGTGTCTCTTGCTGGGGTGGTACAATATTACACGGCGGGTAGCACGACACCGCAGACGGCCGGTCAGATCCAGTTGAGTACCTTCATCAACCCGCAGGGGCTGCAGAGCCTGGGCGAAAACCTTTATTCGCAGACGGCGGCTTCCGGCGATCCGCAGACCGGCAACCCCGGAACGGACGATCGCGGCGTGGTCAAGCAGGGCTTCCTGGAAGCGTCCAACGTGAACGTGACGCAAGAACTGGTGGACATGATCACCGCTCAGCGTTCGTTCGAAATGAACTCCAAGGCGATCACCACGGCCGACCAGATGTTGCAGCGCTTGACGCAGATGTAATGCAGGGGACGGCCGCCAGGGGATGACCGTCTGAGCAACGACCGGACCGGGCGGGCTTGTTCGTCCGGTCAAGGCCGCCGTTCTGACGGCGAGGTGGGGGTAGTAACGATGAAGAGAATTCTGCTGATCGCATTGTGCGGCGCCTTGTGGCTGGGCCAGGCCTGCCAGGCTGCGCGCATCAAGGACCTGTCCGATATTGCCGGCGTGCGTCCGAACCAGTTGACCGGCTACGGGCTGGTGGTCGGCCTCGACGGCACCGGCGACAAGAACACTTCGTCGCCGTTCATGGGTCAATCGCTGACCAATATGCTCAACCAGCTTGGCATCCAGCTTCCTGCCTCGACGACCATCGATCCGAAGAATTCCGCGGCGGTGATCGTGACCGCCACCATGCCGCCGTTTGCCCGTCCGGGACAGACGCTGGATGTGACGGTATCGTCGTTTGGCGATTCGAAAAGCCTGCGTGGCGGTACGCTGATCATGGCGCCGCTCAAGGGGGCGGACGGGCAGATTTACGCAATGGCGCAGGGCAATGTGGTGATCGGCGGCGCCGGTGCGTCCTCGGGCGGCTCGAGTGCACAGATCAACCAGCTGAGTTCCGGCCGGATTCCGGATGGCGCTACGGTCGAACGCGAGGTTCCGACGACGCTTGGCAGTGGCGATTTCGTTCGTCTGGAGCTGACCGATGGAGACTTCACGACCGCGGAACGGGTGGTGCAGGCGATCAATCGCGCTTTTGGCCCGGATACGGCCCGAGCCGTCGACGGTCGCTTGATCCAGGTGCGGGCGCCTTACGATAACAATGCGCGGGTGCAGTTTCTGGCGCGCATGGAAAATCTTGCCGTCGACCCGGCAGAAGTTTCCCCGTTGGTGATCATCAATGCCCGTACCGGTTCGATCGTGATGAACCAGGCGGTGCGGCTCGATCCGTGCGCGGTGTCGCACGGCAATCTGTCGGTGACGGTCAATAATACGCCGCAGGTCAGCCAGCCCAATCCCTTGGCCAATGGCTCCACCACGGTGACCAATCAGGCCAATATCAGTGTCAAGGTCGACAAGGGCAAAGTGTTCAATGTGCCGCGCGGCGCCAATCTCAGCCAGATCGTCAATGCGCTCAATGCGCTCGGCGCGACGCCGCAGGATCTGATTTCCATTCTGCAGGCAATGAAGGCGGCCGGCTCGCTCAAGGCCGATCTGCAGATCATCTGACGGTCAATGCGGTGCAAGAAGAAATGCCCTGCGCCAGCGGGGCATTTTTCTGGCACGCAACTTGCTAAAATCCCGGCAGGAGGAAGCATGAGCGTATCGAACACACCATCCGACAGCCTGAGCCAGTCGCTCGCCATTGATCCGCAGGCAGTGTCCGGCATCTCGGCGAAAATCAACCGCGACCCGAAAGAAGCGGTGCACGAGGTGTCGCAACAGTTCGAGGCCATGTTTCTGGAAAACCTGCTCAAGACAATGCGGGAAACGCACTTCAGCGACGACGACCAAAGCAGCGAGATGCAGACTTGGCGCGGCATGCTCGACCAGCAGCTGGTGCAGTCGATGTCAAGCGGCGCCGGTGTCGGCCTGTCCAAGGTGCTTGAGCAGCAGATCGGCCGTATCGCGCATCTCGACGAAGGCGGGACGGACGGCGATGCGATCAGCGGCGGGACGCCGATGATCGGCAGCGTGCCGGTATTGCAGGCGCGTGCATTGCGCGCCTATCAGACGGCGCTGGCTCAGGCCCGGGCACAGAATCAGGCTGCGTCGGCCGCGGATGCGCAGTCAATGGTCGACGACGGCGCAGTGACCGCAGGCGGCGCGCGCGGCTTCGTGCATGCGCTGTTGCCGCAGGCCTCGTCCGCGGCGCAGCAACTGGGTGTCGCGCCGGAAGTGCTGGTTGCCCATGCGGCGCTGGAGAGCGGCTGGGGCAAGCGCGCCATTCGCAATGCCGATGGCAGTGACAGCCATAATCTGTTCGGCATCAAGGCAGGCAGCGACTGGCATGGCGCAACGACCAGCATCGTCACCACCGAATACGTCAACGGTGTGGCGCAGAAAAGGGTCGATGCCTTCCGCTCTTATGATTCGTATCAGGATGCGTTCGCCGATTACGCCAATATGCTCGGTACATCGTCGCGCTACCGCAATGTGCTCAATCAGGGGCGGAATATCCAGGGTTTCGCCCTGGGGCTGCAAAACGGCGGTTACGCGACCGATCCGCGTTATGCGCACAAGCTGGTCGACGTGATGTCGGCGATGGCGCAGTACATGGCACAGCCGGTCTGACGGCGGGCTCAAGTCCGCGTCGAACGGGCCGATAAGTTTCTTGGAGGAGTACCATGTCCGATATTTTCAGCGTAGGCGTGACCGGCCTGAATGCCGCCAACGTCTCCCTCGCTACGGTGAGCCACAACATCGCGAATGCGAACACCCCCGGTTATACCCGGCAGACGGTGTCGCAGTCGGCGTTGGTTCCCCAGGAGCTGGGCTCGACCTTCGAGGGCATGGGGGTGTCGGTGGACGCCATTTCGCGTTCCTACAACAAGTACCTGAGCGATCAGGTGCTCAGTGCCCAATCCGACAGCAGCTACTATTCGTCGCAGCTGACCCAGCTCAACCAGGTCGACAACATCATGGCGAATACCTCGGTCGGGCTGAGCTCCAGCATGCAGAACTATTTCACCAGCCTGCAGACCATGTCGCAGAATCCGGCATCGCTGCCTAGCCGGCAAAACGTGTTGTCGAGCGCCCAGGCGCTGGCATCGCAGTTCCAGTCGATCAATAACCGCCTGACCCAGATTCAGGATGGCACCAATACCCAGATCACCGCGGCGGTCACGCAGATCAATACGCTTGCCACGACCATCGCCAAGCTCAACCAGCAGATTTCGCAGCTGGCGCCGGCCTCGTCGGCGAACCAGCCCAACGACCTGCTCGATCAGCGCGATCAGGCCATGCTGGATCTGAACAAACTGGTCAAGGCGGCGTATGTCCGCCAGTCGGACGGCACTTTCTCGGTGTTCATCGGCAACGGTCAAACCCTGGTGCAGGGCAATGCCACCTTGCCGCTGTCGACCCAGCCGAACCCGAGCAATCCGGCCAATGTGGAGATCATCCAGCCCAATCCGAACGGCACGGTGACGCTGATGTCCGACAATCTGTTTACCGGCGGTTCGCTGGGCGGGTTGTTGAGCTTCCGCGACAATGCGCTGCTCGATACGCAAACCACACTCGGCAATATCGCCATCGACTTCACCACGTCGATGAACTATCAATCTCAGCTCGGTCTCGATCTGAACGGCAATGCCGGCACGAACGTATTCACCGATCTGACCGGCTTTGCCTCGCAGCCGCAGAACGCGGTTGCCAATCTGCAGGTGCTGACCGGCGACCCGCGCAATATCGCCGCGGCGTCGGACATGACGGTCACGACCGCCAACCAGTCGGCGCTCAACGGGCAGGGGGTGAGCGTGTCGAGCGTGTCGGCGACCCTTCCAGGCAACTACGGCTGGACGAGCCCGACCACGCCGCCGTCGGCGGCTGCGCATCCCTCGCTCAATCTGTCGAACATCGTGGTGAGCTCAAGTGCCGCCGGCGCCATCACCGCCACGCTGACCAATGCTTCCGGCGGTACGACCAATTACAACGTGGTGATCGATCCGACCAGCCAGAACGGCTACAAGCTGGTGACCACCGCGTCGCCTGCGGTCGATGCCGGCATCGCCTTCCAGCTGTCCGGGCAGATGCCGAACGGCACCAGCTTCACCATTACGCCCAACTCGGCGGCCACGCTCGGTTCCGGTGACAACAGCAATATGCTGCAGATGCTCAATCTGCAGACCAAGTCGCTGGTCGATCCGAACCGCAACGGTACCTCGACCGGCTTGCAGTCTTTCCAGGATGCCTACGCTTCAGCGACCAGCATCGTGGGTAATACGACCAATGCGGCCAAGTCGGCCGGTGATGCTGCCAATACCAATCTGCAGCAGACCACGTTGGCGAAATCGAATGTGTCCGGGGTCAATCTCGATCAGGAGGCGGCGGATCTGATCCGCTACCAGCAGGCCTACCAGGCGTCGAGCAAGGTGATTGGCGTGGCGCAGACGTTGTTTCAGCAGATCCTGCAGCTGAGCTGACGGAAAGTGGGGAATTGAGTCATGCAGATCAGTAGCTATTCCAAATTCGCCATCGGCACGTTCGATATCGACAATCTGCAACAGTCGATTCAGGGGCTGCAGGAGCAGCTCGATACGCAACAACGGGTGAACAAGCCGTCCGACGACCCGGTGGCGGCGACGCAGATTTTGCAGTTGAACCAGTCCAACGGCCGCAACACCCAGTTCATCAGCAACAGCCAGGGTATCAAGTCGCAGCTCGCCATGGTCGACAGCTCGCTCGGCAATACCGCCAACCTGCTTGCCAGCATGAAGTCGCTGGTGGTACAGGCGGGGAACGGTTCGATCGATGCGGATCAATTGCAGATGATGCAGAAGCAGGTCAATCAGGACCTGAACGAGCTGCTCGATTACGCCAATGCCACCGATGGCCGCGGCGAGTATCTGCTCGGCGGCAACAAGATCGACAGTCCGCCTTTCTCGCTCAGCACGACGACCGGAACTTATGTGTACAACGGCGACTCCGGCCAGCGCCGAGTGCAGGTCACTGATACGCGCAGTCTGCCGGTGACGTTCAATGGCGCCCAGGTGTATGGCGACGATACGGACCCGGCGGCATTGCTCAATGCGGTGCAGCAACTGAGCCAGCTGCTCGGCCAGACGACCAAGCCGGCCAACTACCAGACCCAGCTCGACAGTATCATGTCGAGTCTCGACAACGCGCAGGGACAGATCCTGACGTCGCAGGCCGAAGTCGGCGCGGCCGAGCAGGAAAACAACAATACGCTCAACTCGAATCAGGGGATGAGCGTGCAATACCAGGATGCCATCGGCAACCTGCAGAACCTCGACCTGGCCAAGGCGATCAGTGATTTCACCATGGCGCAGACCTCATTGCAGTACAGCCAGCTCACCTATACCAAGGTGACGCAGCTGTCGCTGTTCAACTACCTCCAGTAAGCGCTGGCGCGGTCCGGCCGGAGGACGGCGCTTGGCCGTCTGCCAGCCTGCGCCGCTCAGCCGACCCAGTTCGGTGCGCGATGTTCGATGAAGGCTGCGGTGCCCTCGCTCCCCTCGTCGGACAGGCGTACCTGCAACGATTTCTCCAGTACGTGCGCGCGCAGCGCATCGTCGATCGGTTGCTCGGCGACGGTTGCGATCAGTTGCCGGCTGATCAGCATCGCCTGCGGGCCATTGATCAACAGCTGCCGCAGCAGCTGTTCGACCGCCTGGTCGAGCAGGGCGGGGGCCTCGTCCTGATGCAGCAGGCCGAGTCGTTTGGCCTTGCCGGCATTGAAGCGCTCGCTGCTGATCAAATAGCGCCGCGCGGCACGGGCGCCGATGGCACGCACGATATAGGGGATGGAGATGCCGGCGATAATGCCGAGCCGCACTTCGGAGAAGCCGAACAGCGCATCGGAGGCGCCGATGGCGAAATCGCAACAGGCAATCAGGCCTGCGCCGAGGCCGAAGGCCGATCCCTGTACCCGGGCGATGGTCGGCTTCGGCAGCGTGTCGAGTCGGGCAAGCAGTTGGCTGTACTGGCCCAGCTCGGTGCGCAGTTCGGCCTCGCCGGCCTGCGCCATGCGGCGCACTGCGTCGGTGTCGTGTCCGGCGGAAAAACTGATGCCGCTGCCGGTGATGACGATGGCGCGAATTTCTTCGTCCTCGGCCAGCGTGTCGAGATTGGCGAGCAACAGGCCTGCGCAGTCGCGGTCGATGGCGTTGTGGCATTCCGGCCGGTTGAGGGTGAGTGTTGCAATGCCGCGTGGGTCGACGGCGAGCAGTACCGAGTCGTTCATGATCTTGTTCTCGTTGTGATCGGGGGCGTCAGGGACGGCACCAACCGGTAATGGCACGGCAGAATGCTTCGACCGCTTCCAGATGCAGCACGTGGCCCGCGCCCGGCAGCAGCTCGAGTTCGGCGCCGGGGATGCGCGCCTGCAGCAAGTCCGCCTGGTAGCGTGGCGTGAGACGATCCTCGGTGCCGACGATGATTTTGGTCGGCACGCGCAAGGTGTCGAGCCAGGTGCGGGCGTCGTGCAGCTTGATGCCTTCGATAAGCCGGATCACGCTCGGCCAGTCGGCAAGTTGCGCCATGCGCTTCAGGTCGGGCAGCATGGCCGCGTGCGCGGCAAGAAAACGGCTGGAGAACAGCCACGGAATGCTGACGGTGTAGCGCAGGTCAAAACCGCCTGCCGCCTCGGCGGCGATCCAGCTGTCGCACAAGGCACGGTTGACGCTATCTGACCATGCAAGCGTCGCGGCAAGCAGCAGCTTGTCGATGCGCTGCAGGTGTCGGTGCGCGAAATGCTGCGCCACCATGCCGCCGTAGGATAGTCCTGCCAGGTAGACGCGTTCTATCCCCAGTTCGTCGAGCAGCGCGGCGGCGATATCCGCCTGCGTTTCGAGCGGATAGTGCGACGTGAGCGGTTTGTCGCTCTCCCCCTGGCCAAGGAAGTCGAGCCTCAGCAATCGGTAGTGGTTTTCCAGTACCGGTTGCATGAAGGTCCAGGCCGCCGTCGACATGGTAATGCCATTGAACAGCATCAGGGTCTTGTCGCCGCAGCCGCTCAGCTCGTAATACACCGCGTGGTGGTCGATCATGATGCGAGGCATGTCGTTCTCCCGAAAACGTGGTTTGATTGTATGACGACAGAGTGAAAAAACACCAGTTCCGCTCGGCTTTCGTACATGGCGCATTGCAGGACACAAAAATCTGTCACCGGCATGTCATTTTTGATCGCTAGAGTGTCAGTCTCAGTTCTCACTGTGTCCGTCTAGTCGATGAATATGCCGTTGTCCGAGGGGGAGAGGGCTGTCACTGAATGGCCCGAGAGCTGCCACGTGATCGAAACCATCATCCGTGAGCGCAAGTTGTACCCTGTGTTTCAGCCGATCGTCGATCTGCAGACCGGCGTTACGCTGGGTTATGAGGGTTTGATCCGCGGCCCGGTCGACGGTCCTCTGCATGCTCCGGTGTCACTGTTTGCCGAAGCGGCGCGTTGCGGGCGCGCGGTGGCGCTCGATCAATGTTGCCGCCGGGTGACGATGGAACGTTTCGCCGAGCTCGATCTGCCCGAGCGGCTGTTTCTCAACGTGATTCCCGAGTCCTTGCTGACGCCCGGACACCGTCCGGAAAAAACGCTCGCCTATCTGCAGCAGATCGGCCTCGATCCGGGGCGGCTGATCATCGAGCTGACCGAAACCCTGCCGTTTTCCAGTTATGCCGCGCTGCGCGAGGCGATTGGCTTTTATCGCGCCAACGGTTTCCGCATTGCGCTCGACGATCTGGGCGAAGGTTATTCCAATTTGCGCCTCTGGTCAGAGTTGCGGCCGGATTTCGTCAAGCTGGACAAGCACTTTGTACAGAATATCCAGCGGGATCCTTTCAAGGAGCAACTGGTTCGTTCGATGGTGGATGTGGCGCGTCAGACCGGGGCGCTATTGATCGCCGAAGGGATCGAATCGGCTGCCGAGTTGCGGCTGTTGCGTAATCTGGGCGTCAAGTACGGCCAGGGGTATTTGATCGCCCGACCGATGGAAACGCCGCGCCGTGGTGCTGGCTATGCCATCGACGGGGTCGTCTGGGGCAGCGAACGGCCGCGAGCCGGCGGGCGACAAGTGCTGGCGCGCGATCTGCTCATCGAGGTGGCCCCGCTCGATTGTCATGACAGCAACGAAGCCGCCTATCAGGTTTTTGCCGGCGATCCGGATTGCTTTGCCATTCCTGTGCTGGAGCGCGGCGTGCCGGTCGGGCTGTTGCGGCGCCATCATCTGCTGGAGAGTTTTGCCAAGCCCTTCAACCGCGAGCTGTACGGCAAGAAGAGTTGCGCGGTGATGATGGAAAAGAGCCCGCTGATACTCGATGTCGATACCGATATCAACACCTTGTCGTCGCTGGTGCTGGCCGCCGGTAAACGTTACCTGGCCGATGGCTATATCCTGACCGAGAATGGCGCCTATGCGGGCATGGGCACCAGCTACGATCTGATGCGCAAAATGACCGAGCTGCAGATCAGTGCCGCGCGCTACGCCAATCCGTTGACCGGCCTGCCGGGCAATGTACCGATCAACGAGACCATAGACCGTTATCTCGAGGGTGGGCAGCCGTTCGTGGTCGCCTACGCTGATCTCGACTCCTTCAAGCCGTTCAACGATCTGTACGGCTATGCGGCCGGGGACGAGCTGATCGAGCTTCTGGCCAATATCCTCAGCGAAGAAATGGATGTCGACGGCGATTTCATCGGCCATGTCGGCGGCGACGATTTCGTCGCGCTGATCAATGCCCCCGATTGGGAGGCGCGTCTCGGGCGTGTGCTGGAAGCGTTCGACCGCGAAGTACCGGCCTATTTTTCTCCCGAACATGTGGCGGCCGGCGGCTACCATTTGGCCGATCGCCGCGGCGAGATGACTTTCTTTGCGCTGACCTCGGTTTCCATTGGCGTGTTGCGCGTGTTGCCGGGCCAGTTTCGCAGCCACGTCGAAATCGGCGCCGCCGCCGCCGAAGCAAAAAAGATGGCCAAGACGCAGCCGGGCAGTAGTTTATTCATCGAGCGGCGCAAGCCGGCGGGGGCGTACTGAAAGATTGATTGCATATGCTGTTGTCAAAAATATTAAGCATGCGCTAATCTTTTTAGACAGCTTCATCGACCGAATCTCAGAGAGGCCCCCATGCTTGATTGCGCTCGCCAGTCCCACGTCGACTCCTACTATGCCGCCACTGCGTCCGAATGGCCGTTGCATCCGCCGCTCGATGGCTCGGCGAGTGTTGATGTCTGTGTGGTCGGCGGCGGGCTTGCCGGTTTGTCCTGTGCGTTGAATCTGGCCGAGAAGGGGTTTTCCGTCGTCTTGCTGGAAGGTTCGCGCATCGGCTTTGCCGCTTCCGGCCGTAATGGCGGCCAGGTGATCAGCGGCTATGCCTGCGAGATGGATGTGTTGCGCACGCAGGCCGGCGAAGAGTACGCCCGTGCGTTCTGGGACATGTCGGTCGAAGCGGTCGAGATCGTCGATGCGCGCGTGCGGCGGCACGAGATCGATTGCGATTGGACGCGCGGGTTTTGTCACGTGGCAATCAAGCCGCGGCAGATGCGCGATCTCGAAGCGTGGCGGCAGGAGTCCGAGACCCGATACGGCTACCACCACCATGAGTTATGGGAGCGGGACCGGCTCGGCGCAACGCTTGCCAGCGACCGCTATCTGGGCGGCCTGTTCGATCCGCTGTCCGGCCACCTGCATCCGCTTAATTACACGCTTGGGCTCGCGCGCGCGGCCGAGGCCGCCGGCGTGCGAATCTACGAAAACACGCCGGTGAATGCCATCGTGCGCGAGCCGGCGCCGCAGGCTGTGACCGATTCCGGCATTGTCGAGTGCAAGTCGCTGGTGCTGGCCTGCAATGTGTTCGGCGGGCGGCTCGCACCGGAGCTCGCCGCGCGCATCATGCCGGTCGGCACTTATGTGATCGCGACCGAGCCGCTCGACGAGGCACGTGCACGTGCGCTCATTGCCAATGACATGGCGGTGTGCGACAGCAATTTTGTCCTCGATTATTACCGGCTGTCCGCCGATCGGCGGTTATTGTTCGGCGGCAAGGTGAGCTACTCCGGCCGCGAACCGCGCGATCTCGCCGGTGCAATGCGCCACGACATGTTGCGCGTGTTCCCGCAACTGGGGGACGTCCGCATCGATTACGCCTGGGGCGGTTTCGTCGATATCACCATGAGCCGCGCGCCGGATTTCGGCCGACTCGGCCGGTCGGTTTACTATCTGCAGGGTTTTTCCGGTCATGGCGTCAACGTGACGGGAATTGCCGGCAAGGTGCTGGCGGAGACGATTGCACTGGAAAATTCGCGTTTCGATCTTTTTTCCCGCATCCGGCACCGGCCGTTCCCGGGCGGACAGTGGCTGCGGACACCGGCGCTGGTGCTTGGCATGCTGTATTTTCGTCTCAGGGATTATCTCTGAGGCGGGGGGGGAGTTTGAGCTGGCTCTTTCATGCCGATCGAATATGACGGATAATCCGGCTGTTGCAAGCACATTAGCCGGAGACAATATGATGGCGACGACCATTTCCTCGAAGCTTCCCTGGTACAAACAAGGCTGGCCATGGATTCTGATTTCCATCCCGTTTACATCGGTCTGTGTCGGCTCGTATTTTGCCTACATTGCCACCCATGGCACCGATCCTATGGTGCAGGAGCAGTATTACGCTGCCGGTCAGTCGATCAATAAAGTGATCGCCGCCGGTCAGCATGCCGCCGCGCGCGGCATGGAAGGCTCGCTCGATTTTTCCGCCAATACGGTTTCGCTCCATCTCAGTGCCAAGAACGGCGGCGCCCTGCCGCCGGTGCTGACCTTGCAATTGTCGCACCCGACGATCGCGACGCTCGATCAGATGGTGACGCTGGTGTCTACGGCTCCGGGTGTCTATTCGGGCACTTTGAAGCCGACCGACTCCCAGCGTTGGGATATCACGCTCGCAGCACCGGATAACGACTGGAGCCTGTCCGGTCGCTGGGCCCACGACGAAGGCAGTTCGGCCGATCTGACTCCTACCGACGTACGCGAGGCGCAAAACTGACTTCTGCGGCATAATGGCGCTTTAACGGCCAGGGTGACGGAGACATGAACGGCGGCGGGAGCGAGGCACGACAATTGGTGGTGTGCCACGACTGCGACTTGCCGCAGCGGCGCGTCACGTTGCCTGCGGGCGGTCGGGCGCGCTGCACGCGTTGCGGCGCCTTGCTCTACCGTTCCCGTCCTGCCGGGCTGCAGGTCCAGGCGGCGCTTAATCTGGCCGCCATCATCGTGTTTCTGACCGCCAATGCCTTTCCCATCGTTACGCTCAAGGTGCAGGGGGCCCATGCGGCCACGACCCTGTTCGGCACCGCGCTAGCGCTGTGGCACCAGCAGATGGAGCCGGTCGCGGCGCTGGTGGTGTTTACCGCCATTGTCGTCCCTGCGCTGGAGCTGGGTTCGCTGGCCTGGTTGTTGTGGCCGCTGATTTTCGGCCGCCCGCCGGCCGGTTTCGTCCGCCTGTTGGTGCTGCTGCACCGGGTCCATCCGTGGAGCATGGCCGAGGTGTTCCTGATGGGGGTGCTGGTCGCGTTGGTCAAACTCGCCCGCCTGGCCGAGGTGGCGCCAGGCATCGGTCTATGGTCTTTTTGCGCGCTGATCGCACTATTGGCGCTCAGCGCCGGCAATTTCGATTCGCAAAGTCTGTGGCGCGCCTGCGAAGAGGGGAGGCGGCAACGGAGCGCGCGATGGCTCTGATTTCCTGTAAGGTGTGCGGTTTGTCCTGTCGCTATGGCGACACGCGCGGCCGGCTGTGCTGCCCGCATTGCGGCGCCATGCTGCCGGTACGCCGGCCCGGCAGCATCGGCCGTTGCTGGGCGCTGCTGCTGGCCGCAATCTGCTGCTACCTGCCGGCCAATATGCTGCCGATCATGGAAACCACCACGCTGTTCGGCACTCAGCGCGATACCATCCTCAGCGGGGTGGTCTATCTGTGGAGTGCCGGTTCCTGGCCTTTGGCGATCGTGGTGTTCGTTGCCAGCATCCTGGTGCCACTGCTGAAAATCGTCAGCCTGATCTTTCTCCTGTTGTCCGTGCAGTGGCGCTGGGACTGGGCGCCGTCGCAACGCACCCGGCTGTTCCGTGCGCTTGAGGCCATCGGGCCGTGGTCGATGCTCGATATCTATGTGGTGGCCCTGCTGGTGTCGCTGGTGCGCCTGCAGGGACTTGCCACGATTCATGCCGGTGCAGGCGCTGTGGCGTTCGCCGCTGTCGTGGTGCTGACCATGCTGGCCGCGCAGGCATTCGATCCGACGTTGATCTGGCATACCGCCGAGGATGATTCATGACCGATCCACATCTTTTGCCGCCTAGCGGCGACGCATTGCCCGAAGCGGTCGTCGAGCCGCGCAGGCGGCTCAATCCATCTCTGGTCTGGCTGATTCCCCTGCTGGCTGCCGTCATCGGCGGCTGGCTGGCCGTCAATGCCGTGCTGTCGCGCGGGCCGACCATTTATATCCGCTTTGCCTCCGGGCAGGGGCTTGAGCCTGGCAAGACCCGGATCAAGTTCAAGGATGTCGATGTCGGCGAGGTGTCGGCGGTGTCGCTCACGCCCGACCGGCGCTATATCGAAGTGACGGCGCAGCTGGCCAAGGAGGCCGAGCCGTATGTCGTCGACGGTACCCGCTTCTGGGTGGTTCGCCCGCGTATCAGCGGCGGGACGGTGTCCGGGCTCGATACCTTGCTGTCCGGTTCCTATATCGCCATGGATGCCGGCAGGTCTGCCCGGCGGGCCGATCATTTCGTCGGGCTCGACGAGGCGCCGATCATCAGCAGTGATCGTCCCGGTTCTCAGTTTTCCCTGCTCGGCGCCGACCTCGGCTCGCTGGAAATCGGTTCGCCGGTGCTTTACCGGCGCGTGCCGGTTGGCCAGGTGGTCGGTTATCACCTGACGCCGGATGGCCAGAACGTTGCTGTCGCTGTGTTTGTCAATGCACCCTATGACCGCTTCGTAACGGCCGACAGCCGTTTCTGGCACGCCAGCGGCATCGATGTCCAGGTGGATGCCAACGGTTTCAAGCTCGATACGCAATCGCTGGTGTCGATGGCGCTCGGCGGGATCTCCTTCGATGTGCCGCCCGATGCGACCAGTCAGCGCAAGCCGCTACCGGGGCAGAATTTTGTCCTGGCTGCTGACAAGGACCAGGCCATGCGCATGGTCGAGTCGCGCGAGCTGAAATACCTGCTGTTGTTCAATGAGTCGGTGCGCGGTCTGGGGATCGGTGCGCCGGTCGATTTCCGCGGCATCGTTGTCGGTGAAGTGGCGAATATCGCCCTGGACGTCGACGCGGCCGATAGCAAACCACGCATGGCGGTCACGGTGCGGCTTTATCCGTCGCGGCTCGAGGCCTTGGCGGAAAACAAGGCGACGCTCGGCAATATCAGCAATCTGACGATGCAGGAGGGGGTGGCACGTGGCCTGCGCGCCCAATTGCGCAACGGCAATCTGTTGACCGGTCAGCTGTACGTCGCGCTGGACTTCTTCCCCGATGCACCCAAGGCGCGTGTGACCCGCTATAACGGTCTGAATGTGGTGCCGACCGTGCATGGCGGTCTGAGCGATCTGCAGCAGTCGCTGGTCCGCATCGCGAAGCAGATCGAGCGCATGCAGCTCGATACCTTGTCGGCGAACGCGCGCGAGACCTTGCGATCGCTCAATACGACCCTGCAGCACACCGACAAGCTGGTGTCCGGCATCGACCAGCACGGCCTGCCGCAAATGCTTTCGACTCTACAGTCGATGCAGCAGACGCTCGATTCGGCGCGTCAATCGTTGCGGCCGGATGCTCCGCTGCAGCAGGATCTGCGCGATGCGGCGCAGCAGGTTTCCGCTGCGGCGCGCAGCGTGCAGGCGCTGAGCGATTCGCTCGAACGCAATCCGGAGTCGCTGTTGCGCGGTAAATCGGGAGATAAGCAATGAACAGGACAAAGCTTGCCGTACTGGCTTGTTGTGTCGGTCTGGGGCTTGCCGGCTGCGCCTCCGCGCCGGTCAGCTATTACCGCCTCGATACCGATGGCGGTGCCGGCGCTGCGTCTGTGGTGGCCTCGCCCAGGGTGCAGGTCGGCCCGGTGGCGGTGCCGCCCTGGCTCGATCGGCAGCAGATCGTGCTGGACGACGGTTCAGGCCGTTTGCAGGTGCTCGATCAGTCGCGCTGGGCTGCGCCCTTGCCGAACATGATCGCTGCGGCGCTGGCGCGCTCGGTAGGCCGTTCCTTCGGTGGTGCAACGATCGATGCCTGGCCGAGTGCGTCGCCGCTGGCGGCCGATTGGCGGGTGGTGGTCGAGATCCATGCACTGCAGGCGCAGCCGGGCAAAGGTCTGCATCTCGATGCCGCATGGCGGATCGAGCATGACGGAAAAGTCGCCGCTACGGGTCGCCGGGTTGCGGATTTCCCTGCTGCGCAGGGGATGGACGGACTGATCGCCGCCCACGATGCCGCACTCGATCAGCTGGGGGCGGATGTGGCGGCGGGCCTGCGCCGCGTCATCCGCTGATGCCTGCCTTGCGGCTTTCCGCTTCGACCCAGTCGACGACGTCGCGATAGGCGGTTTCGAGCGTGAGCAGTGCGGCCTGCATACTCGCCTGGGTTTTCGCGCACAGCTCCAGCGCTTCCGCCGCATCGCCAAGGCGCAGCGCCCCGACCATGCGGCTGGCTCCCTTGATGCGATGGGTGAACCAGCGGGTTTTTTCGAAGTCGTTGTTGCCGACGCCTTCGCGCACGCCACTGAGGTCTTCCTGTTCCGAACTGATGAAATCGCCCAGAATACCCAGTTCTATCTGCAGGTCTCCCTGGCTGTAAATCTCCAGACTGGCGCGATCGATCGCCGGCGGTTCGGCATTCTCGTCGATTGCCGGCGTCGTTGGCGCTGCGGGTGCTTCGCCCTCGTCCCCCAGCCACTGATCGAGCGCCTTTTGCAGCGCCTGCAAGCCGATCGGCTTGGTCAGCACCGCATTCATGCCGGCGGCCAGTGCGTTGTCCGCTTCTTCGCGAGCGATATTTGCGGTGCAGGCGATGATGGGAACCGGTTTGTGTTCCGCCATCCGTGCTTCCCCGGCGCGAATCTCCCGCGCCAGCTGATGTCCGTCCATGATCGGCATGTGACAGTCGGTGAGAATGAGCGAGAAGGGCTCTTGCCGCCACATGTCGAGCGCTTCCTGACCGTTGACGGCGACTTTGAAGGCGATGCCGAGCCGCTCAAGCTGCATCATGGTCAGCTTGCGGTTGGTCGGGTTGTCTTCCACGAATAGGATCGGCGCCTGCTGAGTGTGAAGGTGGGTCTTCATGGGGTCGCTGGTCTGCATTGAAACGTCTGTTTGACTAACTGGTGACGCAACCGGTTGCGTGACGGGGAGCGTAACTGTCAATAAGGCCGATGTGCCCTGGCCTGCTTCGCTTTGCAATTCGACCTTGCCATTCATCAGCAGGGCGAGCCGGCGACAGATGGCAAGGCCGAGCCCGGTGCCGCCGAAGCGGCGCGTGGTACTCGATTCTGCCTGAGTGAAGGGCTGGAATAACCGGGCGATGTTTTCCTGGCTGATGCCTATGCCGCTGTCGGCGCAGACGAATTGCAGGGTCTGCGTGTCATTGTGCTCATCGAGGACGTTGACTTTCAGTTGTACGCTGCCCTTTTCGGTGAATTTCAGTGCATTGCTGACGAAATTCTGCAGAATTTGCCGCAGGCGCAGCGGGTCGGCCAGGTGCGCGGCCGCCAGCGTCGGGGCAATGTCGAGCACGAAGTCGATGCCCTTGTTCTGGGCCGTTTTTTGATAAAGCGCGTGCACGCTGGTCATGAGCGAGGCAATGGCCACCGGCTCGGCGACGAGTTCGAGCCGGTCGGCCTCGATCTTGGAGAAATCGAGAATATCGTCGATCAGCACCAGCAGCGTGTTGGCCGACTCCTGGATCGATTGCAGCGATTCCTGCCGGTGCGCGTCGTCCTGGCCGAGACGCACCAGCTCGAGCAGACCGAGAATGCCGTTGAGCGGCGTGCGGATTTCGTGGCTGATCGACGCAAGGAAAGAGCCTTTGGCTCGGTTGGCCTCGTCGGCCTTGATCTTGGCCTTGCGGAGCTCTTGTTCCTGCTCCTTGAGGTCGGTGATGTTGGCGCGCAGGCAGACTGAACCGAGACCGGGGATGTTGTGGTCGCTGGCCTGATACCAGCGTTCGTCGATGTGCAGCAGGTAGGATGTCTCCGCCTGCTTGTGCCTGCGTATCCGTTCGCTGATCCAGCCTTCCGTGTCGAACCCGTCATCCATGAACTCGTGCCCGGTGCGCAGTGAGTATCGAATCAGATCTTCGTAACGCATGCCGGTAATCTGCTCTGGAGTCATGTCAGCGTACAGATTGGCGTAGTGCTGGTTGCAGACGATGAGTCGGTCGTTGCTGTCGTAGAAGGCGAATGCTTCCGGAATCGCTTCGATGGCGGCGATGAGTTGCCCGCGCGCTTCGGCTGCGGTGTCGCGCGCTTCGCGCAGCGCCTGCTCGGTTTTTTTCAGCGTCGTGATGTCGATGCAGGCGAGAATCATGTCGGCATTCGGTGCGTCCTCGAACAGCGGACGGAACTTGAACAGCACCCAGAGCTGTCCCTGTTCGCGATTGCGGCACTCGGCACCGCAAGATGTCGCCACGGTGCCGCCATGCACGGCGTGAATCCGTTCCGATACGGTTTCCCAGGCACTGGCCGAGCCGAGCAGGGTTTCGAGCTCCATCCCCGGCAGCTCCAGTTCGTCGTAGCCGAAAATCTGGCTGACATGCTGGTTGCAGCGCACGATGTGGTTTTGCGCGTCGATGTGGATCAGGCCGGCGGGCGAGGCGCTGAACAGCGCCTCCTGCATGCGCAGCACGTCTCGCAGCTGGATCTCGGATTGCTTGCGCGATTCTTCTTCGAGCACGAAACCGAGCACGCTGGCATAGAGGCCGAGCAGGGGGTCGAGCACTTGTTCCAGATTGGGCGCATCGGCGGCGCGCAGAATGACCAGTCCGTTGAGGGCCCCCTGCAGCGCGACCGGGTAGAAATTCCAGTCGGGCTCGTCGCGCAGTCGGTCGGCCAGTGCGAGGTGCAGCCCGTACTGGCCGCTGTCGAGATCCCCCGGCAGCACGCCTTGTGCGGCTCGGCAATTGAAATGCCGCTCCGCCGCGCTACTGTCGACTTCCAGCAGCAGGCCGGCATGGGCGCCGGTGTATTGCAGCAAGGTGGTGAGCAATTGGTCGAATACGCTGGCGCGGGCACTCTGGGTGAACAGCATGCTCTGGATGTGGGTGATGTCGGACAGCAGGGCGAGGCTAAGACGGCGGTCGGCTTCGGCGCGGAAGCGTTCGCTGTCGTCGCGGACGATCAGCAGAATGTCGCCGCGATTGTTGCGCAGTGCATTGAGCCGGCTTGCCTGCATGCTGACGTGCACACTGTCGTTTTCGCCTTGCCGTGCAAGGAGTTGCAAGTCTTCACCGCTGTGCGCCAGCCTGGCGAGGGCGCTTGCGTCAAAGTTGCCGTCGGGCAGCAGTGTTCCGACCTGACTCGACACCAGTTGTTCTGCGCTGCGGCCAAACAGTGTTTCCGCCCCGCGGTTGACCATACGGATCCGGCCCTCGGCCGTGGTGAGCAGAATCGCTTCGCGCGCAGCGTCCTGGATTTCGTTGAGCAGCTTCAGTGGCCGCAGTACCCGACGGTGCAGCCAGATGAGCAGGGCCATGCTCAGCGTGACCGCCATGCACAAGAACAGGATGTAGCGCAGCAGCTGGTTGAATGCACTCCGGGTGGCGATGTCGACCTGTTGGCGCAATTGGTCGGAGATGTTGCGATACAGATCGAGCAACTGATCCTGCAATTGGTCGGCATGCGCGCGGTACTCTTCCGCCGTCAATGGCGAGCGCTGATTGTTGTTCTGCGCCGCGAGCTGCGCCGTGCTGAGCGCGTGGAAACGGGCGAGGCTCATGGCGAGATCCGTACCGTGCGGGCTGGGCAGGATGTGGTTCAGATAGCGCAGCTCGACTTGCAGCTGCTGCATGAAATTGCCGGCGAGTTCGCGGTCGGCTTCGAGCGCAGCTTCGACCGAGCTGTTGAGGGTGTGGCCGAGCTGGGCGCGGGCAATCAGCGCCGAGCTGTCGTTGCCGACCTGATCGCGGATCTGCCAAAGCAGGTAGCTCGCTTCGGCGAGCCGGCCGCTGGTTTCATCCGGCGCGCTGCCCATCTTGCGCGTCAGTTCGTGCACGATCAGTCCGGTCTGGTCGATCAGATCGGCGCTGGCGAGCGACAGCTCGTAGGCCAGTGTCTCGTCGCTGGCCGGAACGGAGGTGGATTTGAGGTGGCGTTCGATATCGCCGCGCAGGGTGGAAAAATGGTCCCAACGCTCGTGTTGGCTGTCGACGAGTTCCGTGCTGACGATGTCCGGGTTGCGGGCCAGCTCTCCGCTGGCTCTGGCGTAACGCTGGCCGGCCTCTTTATCGAGCGCCTCAAGCGCCTTGTCGTCCGCGCTCGTCATGGCGTGCTGGCCGGTCAGCAGTCCCTGGTAGATATTGCGTTCGCGTGCGATCTGGTCCAGCGCGATAAACAGATTGCGGTCGATGCGGTCTGCGGCGGCAAGCATCTGAGCGTGTTGCCAGCTCTGCACCGCGCTGCCGATGACGAGCCCATAACTGAACATCTGGAACAGGCAGATGACCAGAACGATGTAGATCAGACTGCGGCTGATCTGCTGGATCTGGGTTTTCCGGCCTGATTTTACCGCCGGCGCTTCCGGGTGCTCAGCCATGGTCGTTGAATTGCTGTTGATAGGCGCCGAGCTGGTCGGCCGGCAACTGGGCGATGGCGACCTTGTCGACACCGTACTGGTCGTGGAATTTCTTCAGCGTATCCAGATGCGTCTGGCTGATCCTGACCCCGCGCGGCAGCAACTGCCTGCCGTCTGCCGCATGCAGGTCGCCGGCGAGAATCGCCCCAGGGTGGACATCGGCAAGCGCGCAGTCCTTATGGTAGCGGCTAAGCATCAGATCCAGATCCTGGCTTTGCTTCGGTTTCATCATCCGTTCGAAGTTGCGCAGGTCATAATCGCTGCCGGTGACGATTTCAAAGTAGTGAAACGGGTCGATAGACGGGCGCTTGCGCTGCATGGCGGCGGAAATGTTTTTCTCGATGTCGTTGGGCTTGGGCGGCTTGACGATGAAACCGTCGGCATGGAATTGTGCCGCCAGCGCGATGGTCTGGCGCTCGGGGTGTGCCGACAGGAAAACGAACGGGATATTGGACGCATTCGGCGTGCGGGCGCAACGGACCACCTTGAGCAGGTCCATGCCGTTGATCGGGTCCATCTGGATGTCGCAAAGGATGATGTCGTAGTGACGTGCCGCGAGTACATGCAATGCATTGTTGCCGTCGGTGGCCTGGGAGATGCTGTCCGGGCGGAAGCCGATATTGCGCAGAACCTGGCTGAGCAGCGTTCGGACCAGGAGTTGATCGTCGACGACCAGAATGCGTATCTGAGAAAAATCTACGCTCATCGCTTCCTTTCTCCCTACAATCTTTGGCAAGGTTTCTGCAAATATAGCATCCACTTTCAACGGATGTTTACGAAGCGATCGCAATTTCATCCCTAATGTCCGGAGCGTATGCCAATCGTGCAGCTTTCGTGGCTTCCGGGCGCGTGATCTCTTACAATAGCGCAGATTGTGATGGCGAGGCGGTCCTTCCGTTTGGGAGGCCGCCTTGATTGCTTGGGAGTTCCGATGGAACCTGTACGTCTTTCTAAACGCCTTGCCGAGTTGGGCATCTGTTCGCGCCGCGAGGCCGACAGCTATATCGAGCAAGGTTGGGTCAAGGTTGATGGCGAAGTCGCCGTGCTGGGGTTGAAGGTCTTGCCGCACCAGCAGATCGAAGTCGATGCACGCGCCCGTGCGGCGCAGTCCGCCCGGGTGACCATTTTGCTCAACAAGCCGGTAGGCTATGTGTCCGGGCAGGCGGAAAAGGGTTATCTGCCCGCTGTAACGCTGATTACCGGCAGCAGTCGCTGGGTGGGAGACGCTGCTACACAGCGCTTCAATCCGTCGCAGTTGAAGGGGCTTGCACCGGCGGGACGGCTCGATATCGACTCGGTCGGCCTCCTGGTGTTGACGCAAGATGGCCGCATCGCCAAGCAATTGATCGGCGAAAATTCTCAAGTGGAAAAGGAATACCTGGTCCGTGTCAGCGGCAATATGATCGCCGGCGGACTGGAGCTGCTCAATCATGGTCTGGAGCTTGACGGCGAGCCGCTGCTGCCTGCCACGGTGAGCTGGCAGAACGAGGATCAGCTGCGCTTCGTGCTGCGTCAGGGCAAGAAGCGCCAGATTCGCCGCATGTGCGAGTTGGTAGGCTTGCGCGTGACCGGCTTGAAGCGGGTGCGTATCGGCAAGGTCATGCTCGGCCATCTGCCGCCAGGGCAATGGCGTTATCTGCGTCCGGAAGAAACCTTCTAAATCGCCGCACACCGACCTTGAGCGGGCAGGGGCTTACAACATGCTGGCAGGATGGATTCGCAGACTTCTGGGTGGCCGGTCTGCACAGGATGAGGCGCTGATGGCGATTCTCGATCGCATCGTGGCAAGCACCGACCCGCGTTTGTCGCTGCTGCCCGGTTACCGCAAGGCGCTTGTGCCCGGCGTGCGTACCTCTCTCGACTATGTCGCCGGCCTGTCCTCGGCGCTGTCCGAATCGCTCGATCTTTCGCTGTTGTCCTTCACGCTCGATCGCCGGTTGGGACTGTTTTTCTCTTCGCCGGCGAGCCTGCTCGCCCTGCTGCGGCGCAGCGAACCGCTGCAGTCGTTCTTCCTGTCCGCGTCGAACGGTGAGCAGGCCTACGCGCTGTTGATCATGCAGCGTACCGATACGCAACGCTACGGTCTGGCCGACGAGCCGGGCGGGCTGCGTGCCGATGTCGCCCAGACGGTGGTCAGCTTCGATCATCACCGCGTGGTGTTGCCGTGCATGTCGATGGCGGATCTGCAGCAGGAGGTGCGCCAGCGTGGCATCGATGTGCTGGCGCGCGTGATCGCCATCCGTCTCGAACATCTCAACCAAGAGCGGCAGGCCCTGGAAAGCGAGCGCTTGCGCATCAAGCTGCGCCTGTCGGCGTTGGCGCATCCCGAGTCGCCAGTGATCGATGCGATGCAGGATGACGGCAACTTGCCGACCGGCAAGGATGCGCTGGAGGCGCGCCAGCTTGCGCTGCAAGGCCGGCTCGACGAGTTGCGCAGCATGACCGAGCTTGCCGGTCTGCTGGAGATGGTGGCGCACATTCTCGAGCATCCCCGCGATTATTTTCGTATTGAAGAGGAAGTGCTGAATCTCGATCGCATGGGCGTGCTGCAGACGGATGCGGAGCGGGACGGCGTGACGCGCCTGTCGATGGAGGAGATTCTGCTCGGGCATGATGAAGTGCAGCGGCGGGTCGTGCTGCCGGTGCGCGTCTCCCGGGCTGCAATCAGCGAACTGGAACGCTGCGTCGAAGCGACGACTTGATGAGGCCGCCGCCCCTTTTTGTCGGAATGGGCTGAAAAAAGGGCTGGTTTTACTTTTTCTGTCTGCCGTGTGCTGCGCCGCGGGACCGTATCGGCACATCATTCCCCCGGAATCGTCCATTTTCTGGGGGTGTCATGCTCACCTTGCATCGCAATGAAAACCTGTTCGGCTTGTCGCCTGCCGTGCGCTTCGTGCTGCAGTCGTCCTGCCCGGTGGTCTATCAATATCCCGGTGACGAACTCATGCTGCTGCAGAAGCTGTTGGCACGGCTGGCCGGCCTGCACTCGCCGCTGGTCATGGTTGGCGCCGGCTCGACCGAAGTGCTGCGCATCGCGCTCGCCGATTGGCTCAGGCAGCCCGCTGCCCGGTTGTTTTGCCTTGAGCCGGTGTATCCGCCGGTGCTGGTTCTGGCTGGCGGGCTCGCGCCGGTGACGCTGGTGCCTCCTGGGGTGGGATGGCGGCCCGATCTGACTGCCTTGCGGCGCGAGGTCGGGCGCCATGACGGTTCGGCCGTGGTCTATCTGAGCAATCCCGACTGCCATAGTGGCGAACTGTTCTCCCGCGACGAGCTTTCCGCCTGGCTTGGCAATACGCCGCCGCGGGTGCGCTTCATTATCGATGAAGCCTATATGGAGTTCGTGCCACAGCACCGAGACGCGACGCTATTGCCGTGTGTGGCCGATTTTGCCGGGCGTCTGCTGGTCTTGCGCACGTTCTCCAAGGCCTACGGTCTGGCCGGTCTGCGTATCGGTTATGGCCTGGGTGATACCTTGCCCGGGGCCGATGCGCTGGCCTGCGGGGTTGGGGTGCTGGCGGTGCGGGCTGCGCTCGAGGCGCTGGACGATCATGGCTGGATCGAGCATTCGCGTTGTCTGATGCTGGCCGCTCGTACGCATCTCCAGCAGGGATTGACCTCGCTCGGGCTTGTCTGGTTGAACGGGCAGGGCAATTTTGTTCTGCATACGCTGCCGGCGGGCGGGCGCAATTTTGGCGCTGCGCTGCGTCCTTACGGCATCCGTGTCGCCTATCCGCTGGCCGGACTTCCTGGCTGGTGTCGGACCACCGTCGGCACCATTGCTGACATGAATTACTATCTGTCGGTGCTGTCCACGCTGGTGCACGAAGACTGACGCGCAGCGCTCGGGCATGAAAAAAGCCGCATTTGCATGCGGCTTTTTGTTGTGCGGGCTTAGTTGGCGGCTTCGCGGCGGCTGCCGTCGTGGCGAGGTGCGCGTTTGCCCTGGCCGTAGCCCGGCTTGCGACCCTGGCCTTGGCCTTGGCCATGACCCTGGCCGTGGCGACGTTGGCCATTGTGACTGCTGCCGCCGTTGCGGCGCGGACCACCCTTCGGCGGGCGACGGGTCGGTTCGAGGCCTTCGATCACGCCTTCGGTAATCTGGCGCTTCAGGTATTGCTCGATCCGGCGGACGCGATGGAATTCCTTGCTTTCCGACATGGTGATGGCAACGCCGTCACGGCCGGCACGGCCGGTTCGACCAATGCGGTGCACATAGTCTTCCGCCTGTTTCGGCAGGTCGTAATTGACGACCAGGTCGATGGTCGGCACGTCGATGCCGCGGGCGGCAACGTCGGTGGCGACAAGGACCTTGATGCGGCCGCGGCGCAGATCGTTGAGCGTGCGGTTACGCCAGTTTTGCGGCATGTCGCCGTGCAGGCAGGCTGCGGAGAAGCCCTGGTCGGACAATTTGTCGGCCAATTCTTCCGAGCCGGCCTTGGTCGCGGTAAAGATGACCGCCTGATCGAAGCCGGCTTCGCGCAGGATATGGTCAAGCAGGCGGTCCTTGTGCCGTTGGTCGTCTGCGTACAGCAGATGCTCTTCAATGCTGCCCGCGTCGTCCTTGCGTTCGATTTCGATACGGCGCGCATCGCGGGTGAGCTTGGCTGCAAGCTTGCCGACCACGCCGTCGAGCGTGGCGGAGAACATCACCGTCTGACGCGAGTCCGGGGTGGCGCGCACGATGGTTTCGATGTCTTCGATGAAGCCCATGTCCAGCATGCGGTCCGCTTCGTCGAGCACCAGCATTTCCAGGCGCGAGAAGTCGACGCGACCCTGGCGCATATGGTCCATCAGGCGACCGGGGGTCGCGACCATGATGTCCACCGGGCGGGACATTGCGCGCACCTGATAGCCGAAGGACGCGCCGCCGACCAGGCAGACCGTGCGCAGCCAGCGCAGCTGCGAACCGTATTGCACGGCATTCTTTTCTACTTGCTGCGCCAGTTCGCGGGTCGGTGTCAGCACCAGGACGCGCGGGCCTTTGCCGCTGCCGGTCGAGCGTTCGGTCAGCTTGACCAGCGACGGCAGCAGGAAGGCCGCCGTCTTGCCGCTGCCGGTCTGTGCGGAAACGAGCAGATCCTCGCCGGCCAGCGCGGCCGGAATGGCTTCTGCCTGCACGGCCGTCGGTTCGGTATAACCGGCTTCGTCGAGGGCGCGGAGAATCAGGGGCGAAATGCCCAGTTCGGAAAATGTCATGAATATCCTTTCGGTCCGGATGGGTCCGGCGTCACTTGGCCTGTTGGGGCAACGGTTGTGTGACCTTGTTTGGAATTTGTATGGCCACAGGGCTCATCGGCACCAACCAGCAAGCGGCGAACAACAGCGATCCGTACGAAGGACATCTCGTGGACGAAGCCTGGAAAACGGTTAGGGACGATGAAATACAGCAAGGTCCGCGGGGCCGGAGCGGAAGTGCGCCCCGCGAAATGCAAGGTGTCGAACGATACGCGCAATCACGCCGCTTTGCAAGCGATATTGCAAAACGTACGGTTTAAGTGGCTGATTTACTTAAGTCTGTGACGCGTTTTCTGCCGGTTCAGTCCTCGCGCTCCATGAGCAGCTGATGAACCAGCTTGCGCACGACGTCGGTGCCGAACGGCTTGTCGCAGATGGCAGAGACGCCGGCGGCTTCAACGGCGGCGAGCCGCCCTTCGTTCGCTTCACTGGAAACCATCATGATCGGCACCGAGCACTGCATGCTTTCATTGCGGATGTACTCGACCAGTGCACGGCCATCCATCTGAGGCATGTTGTAGTCGGTGAAGACAAGATCGAACAGCTGGCTATTGAGCATCGGTACTGCTTCGAGGCCGTTATTGGCCTCGAAGATTTTTTCGAAGCCGAGTTTTTCCAGAATGCTGCGCACATGGTGTCGGGCGGTGCTGCTGTCGTCGACGAGCAAGACGCTCAGGTCGGCGAAGTCGTCGATATCCTGTGTTTCAATCGGTTCGGCGTTGAGAAAGTCTAGGGTGTTGTCCAGTGCCATGCCGAGCTGGGTCTGGCTGAACGGCTTCGGCAGGATCGCCATTGTGCCCGCCTGCCGTACCGGGTCGAGATAGTAGGGATTGGTTTCGCTGGAAATCAGAATGAAGGGCAGGTCGGCCCAGGCCGGTGTGTCGCGCAGTGTGTAGACGAGCTCGGTACCGGTCATGTCGGGCAGGTACATGGCGCTGAGCACGAGGTCTGGCAGCTGGCCGGTGAGTGCGGTCAGCAGGCTCTCGCCGCTTTCGTAGACCGTGACGCGGTCGATGCCTCTCTCTGCCAGCGATGCGGCAATGATCTGTGCCTGCACGTTTGATGGCTCGACCAGTGCGACAATCAAGTTCTCTACTTCCAGCATGAAGCTCTCCCAGCGAATCGTGCCGTTCTCAATGAATCTAGACTAGCTTACCCCAGTCTCCAATATCGTTAGCATGATTTATATCATTATAAAGCAAACAAGGAACCGCGCCGGATGGTCTGCGGTCCCCTGTCTGCTTCGCGCCGTGAGCTGTCGGCGTGTTTATTTGCCGTGATAGCCGGTGACGATCTCGACTTCTTCGCGCGAGCCGAGGAACACCGCCACGCGTTCATGCAGCTTGCTCGGCTGGATTTCCATGATGCGTTCGTGGCCGTTGGTCGCCAGGCCGCCCGCCTGTTCGATGATGAAGGACATCGGATTGCCTTCGTACATGAGCCGCAGCTTGCCGGGTTTTTCCGGTTCGCGTGCGTCGCGCGGGTACATGAAGATGCCGCCGCGGGTCAGGATGCGGTGTACTTCGGCCACCATCGACGCAACCCAGCGCATGTTGAAATCGCGGCCGCGCGGCCCGGTCTTGCCTGCCAGCAGTTCGGAGACGTAACGCTTGACCGGTTCTTCCCAGTGGCGCTGGTTGGACATGTTGATGGCGAATTCGCCGGTGCTTTCGGGAACGCGCATGTTCGGGTTGGTGAGCACGAAGCTGCCGGTTTCGCGGTCGAGGGTGAAGCCGAATACGCCGCGGCCGAAGGTCAGCACCAGCATGGTCTGCGGTCCGTAGATGGTGTAGCCGGCCGCGACCTGGGCGGTGCCGCGCTGCAGGAAATGCGATTCGGACGGCGTCTGGTTGCCGTTCGGATTGTGCAGTACGGAGAAGATCGTGCCGACGGAGATGTTCACGTCGATGTTCGACGAGCCGTCGAGCGGATCAAACAGCAGCAGATAGTCGCCGCGCGGATATTCGCCCGGGATGTGGTAGGGCAGTTCCATTTCTTCCGAAGCCATCGCTGCCAGGCTGCCGCCCCATTCGTTGGCATCGAGCAGGTAGTCGTTGGCGATGACGTCCATCTTCTTTTGCGCTTCGCCCTGCACGTTGCCGGTGCCGGCTTCGCCGAGCACGCCGGCGAGCGCGCCCTTGTTGACGGAGAAACTGATGGCCTTGCAGGCCCGGGCAATGGTTTCGATCAGCAGGCGCAGATCTGGCGGAATGCTGCCCGCCTGACGCTGCTGCTCGATCAGAAAGCGGGAGAGTGTGATGCGGCTCATGGCGATCCTTGGTGTGTGTGGTGCGGTCGGTCGGACACGCATGTCGGAAAATTATACTCCATGAGCGGCTTGGCTGGCGGCGTTCTGTACCGGTTCGCTGCAGCGTTCCAGCCAGCGACAGAAGGCCGCCACGGTCGGGTCGTCGCTGCTGGCGCGCTGTACGATCCAGCAATAGTCGCGCACCGGCACGACCGGTTCGGGCAGCGGTGCGACCAGTTGGCCGCTGTCGAGCAGCGTTTGCGCCATCGGCAATGGTCCGAGTACGACGCCGAGTCCGTCGCAGGCTGCCTGCAGGGCGAGCTGGAAGCGGTCGAAGTGCATTGCGCTTGCCGCCCGCAGCTCCGGCAGGCCGACCATGGTCAGCCAGCGCGGCCAGGCGGTCGGCCGGGTGTCGGCATGCAGGAGCGTGTGCGTGCTCAGGTCGGCGGGCGCCATGATCGGCTGGCGCGCTAGCAGCGCCGGGCTTGCCAGCGGCAGCTCCCACTCCTTCATGAACGGCTTGGCGATGTGGCCGGGCCAATCGCCCGGGCCGCGGCGGATGGCGATGTCGAATGGCGCGTCCAGCCGGCTGATGTCGCGGTCGGAGGTGACCAGACGCAGTTCGAGGTCGGGGAACTGCTCGCGGAAACCGGCGAGACGCGGCAGCAGCCAGTAACTGGCAAAGGTCGGCGTCGAGTTGATCGACAAGTGCCGCTGGCGGTCCGGCTGCAGCAGTTGCGAGGTTGCGTTGGCGATCAGATCGAGCCCGTCCTGAATCTGTACCAGATAGCGCCAGCCGGCATCGGTCAGCTGGACGCGACCGCCGCTGCGCTTGAAAAGCGACACGCCGAGCCACTCTTCCAGTTGCTTAATCTGTTTACTCACAGCGCCATGGGTGACGAACAGCTCGCCTGCTGCGGACGAAAAGCTTTCCAGCCGGGCAGCTGCTTCGAAAATGCGCAGGGAGTTGAGAGGTGGGTAAGTGTTCATGCTGTGATTTTATCTCACAATCGATGTTGCAATTACTCGTTTGTCCGTTGACGAGTAAAGAGGTAATCTTCAGTTCACAACAAAGGCATAATCCGCGCGCCGTAGGTACGGATGCTGCTGGAACACCAAGTGGATGCTGGCCCGCGTGTCGGGCTCGTCAAACAACCTTGTCAGGAAGGTCCCATGTCATGTTAGAAGCTTACCGTCAGCATGTCGCCGAACGCGCCGCGCTCGGCATTCCGGCTCTGCCCTTGTCGGCCACGCAGGTCGAGCAACTGGTCGAGCTGCTGAAAAACCCGCCCAAGGGCGAAGAAGATGTTCTGGTCGAGCTGATTACCCATCGCGTGCCGCCCGGCGTCGACGACGCTGCCAAGGTCAAGGCGTCGTTTCTTGCCGCCGTCGCCGAAGGCACGGTCAAGTGTCCGCTGATCAGCCGTGCCCGCGCGACCGAGCTGCTTGGCACCATGTTGGGCGGCTACAACATTCAGCCGCTGGTCGACCTGCTCGATGACGCCGAAGTCGCCGGCGTGGCCGGTGCTGCGCTGAAGAAAACCCTGCTCATGTTCGATGCCTTCCATGACGTGAAGGAAAAAATGGACAAGGGCAACGCGGTTGCACGTGAAGTGATGCAGTCGTGGGCCGATGCCGAGTGGTTCACCTCGCGTCCGGAAGTGACCGAAAAAATCACCGTCACCGTGTTCAAGGTGCCGGGCGAAACCAATACCGACGATCTGTCGCCGGCGCCCGATGCCTGGAGCCGCCCGGATATCCCGCTGCATTTCCTCGCCATGCTGAAAAACACCCGCCAGGGTGCGGCCTTCCAGCCGGAAGAAGACGGCAAGCGCGGTCCGATCCAGTTTATCGACGACCTGAAGAAAAAGGGCCATCTGGTCGCCTATGTCGGCGACGTGGTCGGCACCGGCTCTTCGCGCAAGTCGGCCACCAACTCGGTGGTGTGGGCGACCGGTCAGGATATTCCGTTCGTGCCGAACAAGCGCTTCGGCGGCGTCACCCTCGGCGGCAAGATCGCGCCGATCTTCTTCAACACCCAGGAAGACTCCGGCTCGCTGCCGATCGAAGTCGACGTGTCGAAGATGGAAATGGGCGATGTGATCGACATTTTCCCCTATGTCGGCAAGATCGAGAAAAATGGTGCGGTGATCGCCGAATTCAAGCTCAAGAGCGAAGTGATCCTTGATGAAGTACGCGCCGGTGGCCGTATCAATCTGATCATCGGCCGGGGGCTGACTGCCAAGGCGCGCGAAGCGCTCGGCCTGGCTGCCTCGACCACCTTCCGCCTGCCCAAATCGCCGGTCGATAGCGGCAAGGGTTTCTCGCTGGCGCAGAAAATGGTTGGCCGCGCCTGTGGGCTGCCGGAAGGCAAGGGCGTGCGCCCGGGCACCTATTGCGAACCGAAGATGACCACGGTCGGCTCGCAGGACACCACCGGACCGATGACGCGCGACGAACTGAAAGACCTCGCCTGCCTGGGCTTCTCCGCCGATCTGGTCATGCAGTCGTTCTGCCACACCGCCGCCTATCCGAAGCCGGTGGACGTGAAGATGCACAAGAGCCTGCCGACGTTCATCTCCTCGCGCGGCGGCGTTGCCCTGCGTCCGGGCGACGGCGTGATCCACAGCTGGCTCAACCGTCTGCTGCTGCCCGACACCGTCGGTACCGGCGGCGATTCGCACACCCGCTTCCCGATCGGCATTTCCTTCCCGGCCGGTTCCGGTCTGGTGGCCTTTGCCGCCGCCACCGGCATCATGCCGCTCGACATGCCCGAATCGGTGCTGGTGCGCTTCAAGGGTCAGTTGCAGCCTGGCGTGACGCTGCGCGATCTGGTCAATGCGATTCCGCTGTATGCGATCAAGCAGGGCCTGCTGACCGTGGCCAAGGCCGGCAAGAAGAATATCTTCTCCGGTCGCATTCTCGAAATCGAAGGTCTGCCGGATCTGAAGGTCGAACAGGCCTTCGAGCTGACCGACGCGTCGGCCGAACGCTCTGCCGCCGGTTGTACCGTGCATCTGAACAAGGCGCCGATCGTCGAATACATGCGCTCCAACATCACGTTGATGAAGTCGATGATCGCCAACGGTTACGAAGATGCCCGCACGCTGGCGCGCCGCATCAAGTCGATGGAAGACTGGATCGCCAACGGTGAGCTGCTGCAGGGGGATGCCGATGCCGAGTACGCCGCGGTGATCGACATCGATCTGGCCGACGTCAAGGAACCGATCGTCGCCTGCCCGAACGATCCGGACGACGTGAAGGTGATGAGCGAAGTTGCCGGCACCAAGATCGACGAAGTGTTCATCGGCTCGTGCATGACCAATATCGGTCACTTCCGCGCCGCCGGTCAGCTGCTTGACGGCAAGACCGATATCCCGGTCAAGCTGTGGGTGGCGCCGCCGACCAAGATGGATGCCAAGCAACTGACCGAGGAAGGCTACTACGGCATCCTCGGCCGCGCCGGCGCGCGTATGGAGATGCCGGGCTGCTCGCTGTGCATGGGCAACCAGGCGCAGGTGCGCGAAGGCGCGACGGTGATGTCGACCTCGACCCGCAACTTCCCGAACCGCCTGGGCAAGAACGCCAATGTCTTCCTCGGTTCCGCCGAGCTTGCGGCGATCTGCTCGAAGCTGGGCAAGATCCCGACGGTCGAGGAGTATCAGGCCAATATCGGCATCATCAATCAGAAGTCGGCCGAAGTTTACCGCTACATGAACTTCGACCAGATTTCCGACTATGTCGAGGAAGCCGACTCGGTCAAGGTCTGAGCCGCGATCGAGAGCAGGATGACGCCCCGCTGCCGGGGTTGTGGGGCCCGAGTTCTGAGTGCAACAGAACTCGGGCCTTTTCTTGTGCGGCGCAGCGGCGGGAAAGGCGGTACAATCTGTTCCCCGCGCCTGATCTGGCGCGATCTCCTTTAAACCGGGTTCATTGTTAATCGGATACGCACGTGGGTTGGCTTGTCTTGTCGGTGGTGTTGGGCGTTCTTGTCTGGGGTTTGTTGAGCGGTCGGTTGCCGCTTGACTGGCGCCGAGCCCTGTCTTGGTGGCTGGATGTCGAGGGCGATGCGCGCCCGTCTGCGCCGCTGCCGCCGCCGCCCGAAGATCCCGCGCCGGCCCCCGGACTGTTGGCACGCTTCAATGCATTGTTTTCCCGCCTGGGAGAACGCAGCGGGCAGGGTAGGGGCGAGGTCGCCGCGCCAGTGCCGGTCGGTGAGGCCGGGGGCGAAGGTTTGGCGTCCTGGAGCGCCGTGCGCGGCGAAGCCTCTCCGCCTCTGATGCCGGAATCCATGACCAATGCGGCATTGCCGGCCATGGTGCCGCCGATCGAACCCGAACCCGAACCCGAACCCGAACCCGATCATTTCCCCGTGATGAGTGAGCCGGCCGCTGCCGCGCCCCTGCCTGACGTGCCGGTGATCGGCTTGCAGGATGTCACCGATAATCTGCATAAGCGGCGCTACCGGCCGCAGCCGGCTGCCGTGGAGCGTGAGCTGCCGGTGCTTGACGGCAAGGCGATTCGCGCCAATATGCTCGGTCGCGTGCGCTCGCCGGTGCGGATTGATGAGCCCGAGACCGAGTTGCCGGTGATCGGCCCCGCCGAGGTGGAGCAAAACCTGCAATTGCTCGGCCCGCGCCACCGCGAACGCGCCGAGCCGGATGCGCCGCAGCCCGAGCCGTTGCCGATGATCGATACCGACGAAGTGCGTGCGAATCTGCGCCAGATCCATGGCGCGAGGCTCAAACCGCGCAGCGAGCCGGACGGCGAAATGATTCGCGAACCCGCGGCACCGCCGGTACGCCAGCCCGTGGCGAGTGCGCCGAGTGTGCCGATGGCGACGTCAAACACTATGCCGGCCTCTCCGCTGTTGCGTAGCCAGCGCAGCGGTGAAGTGCCGCCCCGCTTTGTCGCAGTGCCGCCGGCGTCGACCGTTCTGCCCGCCGCCGCGGCTCCGCTGATCGTGGCGCCGGATGCGCCCGCCGCTGCGCCGCGCCAGGTGCCGCCGCCGGTGCAGGTCATGCCGTCAATGGCGCGGCCCACCCCGAGGACCGCGCCGCCGCCGCTGTCGGCGCTGGCCTCGGTCCCGGAAGTGCGCGCCCAGGCCGTGCCTGCCGTGCCGCGCCCTGCGGTCGTCGAACCCGGGCCGGATATGCCTGGCCAGACCGTTTTTGTCGCAGCGCAACCCTCTGCGGCGCCGGCTGCCGGACCTGGGCCGGAGGCGCCAGAGGTGCCTGACCCGGTTTCCCCGCCCGTGCTGACCGCCGAATCATCTGCCCTGGTGTGGCATTCGATCGAAGAACGCCTGCCGCAAGCCCCCGCCGTTGCCGAGTCCATGCCCGCCGCTCCGCCGGCAGCCCCGTGGCCGGTGTTGCCCACGCCCGCAACACCTGCGAAAGCGGTAGGCGAAGAAGCGCCATCACCCTGGGCATCGACCGGCGCCGCTGCCACGCCGTCCGCGGCCGTCGAATCGACTATTGCCCTCCATCTGTGGGACGATTCCAGCCTGCCTGGACTCGACCTGCTGCGGCCGGCCGACCCCTTTCGCCAGGTCTGTTCGGATGAGTCGCTGATCGAACGTGGCATCGTCATCGAGGAAAAGCTCGCCGAATTCAAGGTCAAGGTCCGTGTGGTCGATGCTTGCGCCGGGCCGGTGATCACCCGCTTCGAAGTCGAACCTGCCGTCGGTGTGCGCGGCAGCCAGGTGGTCAATCTGGTCAAGGATCTGGCGCGCGCGCTGGGCCTGGCGTCGATCCGGGTGGTGGAAACCATTCCCGGCAAGACCTGCATGGGGCTCGAATTGCCCAATCCGGTGCGGCAGATGATCCGCCTGTCGGAAATTTTCTCGGCGCCGGTGTTCGTCGACAGCGGCACCCGCCTGACCCTGGCGCTGGGCAAGGACATCACCGGCGAACCAGTGGTGATGGATCTGGCCAAGGCGCCGCATCTGCTGGTGGCCGGTACGACCGGCTCGGGCAAGTCGGTCGGCGTCAACGCCATGATTCTGTCCCTGCTGTATCGCTTCACGCCGGACAAGGTGCGCTTCATCATGATCGACCCGAAAATGCTCGAGTTGTCGGTCTACAACGATATCCCGCATCTGCTCGCGCCGGTGGTGACCGATATGAAGCTCGCCGCCAATGCGCTGAACTGGTGTGTCGGCGAGATGGAGAAGCGTTACCGTCTGATGAGCGCGCTCGGCGTGCGCAATCTGGCCGGCTACAACGACAAGGTGCGTGAAGCGGCCGCGGCCGGCGAGAAACTGACCAATCCGTTCTCGTTGACGCCGGAAACGCCAGAGCCGCTGGAAGTGTTGCCTTCCATCGTCGTGGTGGTCGACGAGTTCGCCGACCTGATGATGGTGGCCGGCAAGAAAATCGAAGAACTGATCGCCCGCCTGGCGCAAAAGGCGCGTGCGGCCGGCATTCACCTGATCCTGGCCACACAGCGGCCGTCGGTGGATGTGATCACGGGTCTGATCAAGGCCAATATCCCCACGCGCATCGCCTTTCAGGTGTCGAGCAAGGTCGACAGTCGCACGATTCTCGATCAGATGGGCGCGGAAGCCCTGCTTGGTCAGGGCGACATGCTGTTCCTGCCGCCGGGCAGCGGTTATCCGCAGCGCATTCACGGCGCCTTCGTCACCGACGATGAAGTGCATGCGGTGGTGGAAACGCTCAAGTCGTTTGGCGAGCCCGATTATGTCGACGGCCTGTTGACCGGCGAGGCCGAACTGGAGGAGGGCGCTGCGACCGAGCGCAATGCCGGCGCCGAATCCGATCCGCTCTACGATGAGGCGGTGAGCATCGTGATGCGTACGCGCAAGGCGTCGATTTCGTCGGTGCAGCGCCATTTGCGTATCGGCTACAACCGTGCGGCGCGGTTGATCGAGGAGATGGAAGCTGCCGGGCTGGTGTCGTCGATGGAGAGCAACGGCAACCGCAGCGTGCTCGTGCCGTCGCGTCCCGATCAGGGGGCTTGAGGCCGGATGCGGTCACGAAAAAGGGCGGGCCTGCTGGCCCGCCCTTTTTCTTTGCACGCCAGTGCTTCAGTCGCCGACGATGCGCATCTTGCACACCTTGCCCTTGATCTTGCAATTGGCCAGGCGGGTGAAACTGCGCTCGGCGACGGCGCGGCGGATGGCGACATAGCTGACGAACTCGGCGATCTGGATCTTGCCGATGTCCTGTCCGTCGAGGCCGCCGTCACCGGTCAGCGCGCCGAGGATGTCTCCGGGGCGGATTTTTTCCTTGCGGCCGGCGGCGATGCAGATCGTCACCATCGGCGCGATCAGCCGTCCGGCGCCCTGTTGCTGCAGGCTGGCCACATCATGCCAGGCGATCGGCGCCTGCTGGTATGCGGCGATCAGTTCGACCCAGCGCTGGTCGGCCGGCGCGCACAGGGTCAGCGCCAGCCCTTGCTCGTCGCCGCGGCCGGTGCGGCCGATGCGGTGGATGTGCACCTCGGTGTCGCGCGCCACATCGACGTTGATCACCATGTCGAGCTCGCGGATGTCGAGTCCGCGCGCGGCCAGGTCGGTGGCCACCAGCACGCTGACGCTCTTGCTGGCGAAGCGCAGCAGGATTTCGTCGCGCTCGCGCTGTTCGAGTTCGCCATACAGTGCCAGCGCCTCGATGCCCTGGGCGCGCAGCGCGTCGGCCAGTTCGCGGCAGTGCACGCGCGTGTTGCAGAAGGCGAGTGTCGAAGTCGGGCGGAAATGCAGCAGCGCACGCGCCACGGTATCGTTGCGCGTTTCGGCCGTGACCTTGTAGAACTGCTGCAGGATCTTGCCGGTGTCGTGCAGCGACTCGACCTTGACCTCGAGCGGTTGACGCAGGAAGGGCGAGGCGAGTTTGCGGATGTTGTCCGGATAGGTGGCGGAAAACAGCAGTGTCTGCCGTTTGCGCGGGCAGGCGCTGATGATGCCTGCGATGTCGTCGAAGAAGCCCATGTCGACCATGCGGTCGGCCTCGTCGAGCACCAGGTGCGCGACGGTGGAAAGATCGATCGAGCCGCGGCCGAGGTGGTCGCGCAGGCGGCCGGGCGTGCCGACGATGATGTGCGCGCCATGCTCGAGCGAGCCGATCTGCGGTCCCATCGGCGTGCCGCCGCACAGGGTCAGCACCTTGATATTGTCGATATGCCGTGCCAGGCGGCGCAGTTCGCGCGCGACCTGCTCCGCGAGTTCCCGTGTCGGACACAGCACCAGCCCCTGAATCGCGAACCAGCGCGGATTGATGCGCTCGATCACCCCGATGCCGAAGGCGGCGGTCTTGCCGCTGCCGGTCTTGGCCTGGGCGATCAGGTCGCGGCCGTCGAGCGCGGCGGGCAGGCTCGACGCCTGGATGGGCGTCATCTGCGCATAACCGAGGCTCTTGAGGTTGGCGAGCATTTCACGCGAGAGCGGCAGGGAGGAAAAAGCTGTTTTGTTCACAGGGGCTTGGCTTGGGAGGAAAAGGGCGCAAGTGTAGCACGATCCGTGCTTTCTGGCGCGACGGGCCGGGCGCGTGGCGCGCCCGGCCCAAGCTGCGTGTCGGTGGCCGGGGGGCTCAGATCACCCACATATCGGTGAAGCGGTTCACCGGAGTGGCCAGCAGGCGCGCCTGATCGGCGCAGAGACGGAAGATTTCCTGCTGTTGCTTTTCCGGGAAACGGCGCGCGAGGTTGGTGCGGAACTTGGCCTCGAGGAGCGGAATGCCGTCGCGGCGGCGGCGCTGATGGCCAATCGGATATTCGCACACCACTTCCGGCAGGCGGCTGCCGTCGGCGAATTCGACCGTCAGCGCGTTGGCGATGCTGCGCTTGTCGGGGTCGTGGTAGTCGCGGGTGAATTGCGGATCCTCGACGCAGATGATTTTTGCCCGAAGTGCATCGATGCGCGCATCGGCGGCGACTGCATCCTCGTAGTCGGCCGCGGTCAGGCGACCGTGCAGCAGCGGCACGGCGACCATGTACTGGATGCAGTGGTCGCGGTCGGCCGGATTGGCGAGCGGGCCTTGCTTGTCGATGATGCGGATGCAGGCCTCATGGGTGCGGATGGTGATGCGGCTGATGTCTTCGACGCGCTTGCCGGCTTCCGCGAGCTGCCGGTGCAGCGTCATCGCGCATTCGACCGCGGTCTGGCTGTGGAACTCGGCCGGGAAGGAGATCTTGAACAGTACTTTCTCCATCACATAACTGCCGTATTCGCGTTGGAAGGCGAACTGCTTTCCCTTGAACAGCACATCGTAAAACCCCCAGGTCGGCGCGCTCAGCACACCGGGGATGCCCATTTCTCCCTTGAGGGTGAACAGCGCCAGGCGTACTGCGCGGCTGGTGGCATCACCCGCCGCCCACGACTTGCGCGAACCGGTGTTGGGGGCATGGCGATAGGTGCGCAGGCTCTGTCCGTCGACGAAGGCTTGCGATGCCGCATCGGCGATCTCGCTTTCGCTGGCGCCCATCAGCTTGGCGCAGACGGCGGCCGAGGCCACTTTGACGAGCAGCACATGGTCGAGTCCGACCTTGTTGAAGGAGTTTTCCAGCGCCAGGCAACCCTGGATTTCATGTGCCTTGATCATGCCTTCCAGCACGTCCTTCATGGTCAGCGGCGCTTCGCCGCGCGCGACGCGTTCGCGGCTGATCCAGTCGGCGGTGGCGAGAATGCCGCCCAGGTTGTCGGACGGATGGCCCCATTCTGCGGCAAGCCAGGTGTCGTTGAAATCGAGCCAGCGTATCATCGCGCCGATGTTGAACGCCGCCTGTACCGGATCGAGCTGGAACTGCGTGCCCGGCACCCGCGCCCCGTTGGGCACCACCGTGCCGGGTACGATCGGTCCCATCAGCTTGGTGCAGGCCGGGTAGGACAGGGCTTCCAGGCCGCAGCCTAGCGTGTCCATCAGGCACAGGCGGGCGGTGTTCCAGGCTTCGTCGGAGGTGATGTCGACCTGGGCGACGTAGCGGGCAATGTCTTGCAGTACCGCGTCGTGGTCGGGCCGGATGTTGGAAATGTGAGCGGACATTGTGCTTCCTTGTTTAGCGGGCATTGAGCGGCACGAAGGTTTGTTCCTCCGGACCGGTGTAGTTGGCCGACGGGCGAATGATCTTGCCGTCGGCGCGCTGTTCGATCACGTGTGCGCCCCAGCCACTGGTGCGCGCAATGACGAACAACGGCGTGAACATGGCGGTGGGCACGCCCATCTGGTGATAGCTGACCGCCGAGAACCAGTCGAGATTGGGGAACATGTGCTTGGCGTTCCACATGACCGTCTCGATCCGCTCGGCAATGTCGTAGAGCTGGCGATTGCCGCTTTGGTCCGACAAGGATTTGGCGACCTGCTTGATCACTTTATTGCGTGGATCGGACTCGGTGTAGACCGGGTGTCCGAAGCCGATGATCACTTCCTTGTTGCCGATGCGCTGCAGGATGTCGGATTCTGCGGAATTGGCACTGTCATAACGGCTCTGTATCTCGTAGGCAACTTCGTTTGCTCCGCCGTGTTTCGGTCCGCGCAGTGCGCCGATTGCGCCGGTGATGCACGAGTACATGTCCGATCCGGTGCCTGCAACGACGCGGGCGGCGAAAGTCGAGGCGTTGAACTCGTGCTCGGCGTACAGATTGAGCGAGGTATGCATCGCGCGCACATGTTCGCTGCTGGGTGCCTTGCCGTGCAGCAGGCGCAGGAAATGGCCGCCGATCGAGTCGTCATCCGTTTCGGTTTCGATGCGTCGGCCGTTGTGGCTGAAGTGATACCAGTAGAGCAGGATCGATCCCAGGCTCGCCATCAGCCGGTCGGCAATGTCGCGCGCACCGGCCGGGTTGTGGTCGTCCTTTTCCGGCAGCATGCAGCCGAGCGCCGAAACGCCGCTGCGCATCACGTCCATCGGGTGGGCCGATGCCGGCAACTGTTCGAGCACGGCGCGCAACGGCGCCGGCAGCCCGCGCCGCGCGGCAAGCTTGCGCTTGTAGCCGTTGAGCTGGTTTTGCGTCGGCAGCGTGCCATGCACCAGCAGGTGCGCGACCTCCTCGAACTGGCACTGTCCGGCCAGATCGAGAATGTCGTAGCCGCGGTAATGCAGATCGTTGCCGCTGCGCCCGACGGTGCACAGCGCCGTGTTGCCGGCGGCAACGCCGGAGAGTGCGACGGACTTCTTGGGTTTGCCTGCCGGAATGGTTTCTTGCATGCGGTTTCTCCTTGTGTTGTGGGGGCGCAGCTCAGTCTTCGCCTTGTGCGGCAAACAGGCGGTCCAGTTTTTCTTCGAAACTGTGATAGCCCAGATGGCGGTAGAGTTCGGCGCGGGTCTGCATGTGCCCGACGACGTTGCGCTGGCTGCCGTCGCGGCGGATGGCGCCATAGACGTCGAGCGCGGCCTGGCTCATCGCGCGGAAGGCAGAAAGCGGGTAGAGCACCAGGCCGACGCCGACGTCCCGCAATTGCGCGACGTCATAAAGCTCGGTGGCGCCGAATTCGGTGATGTTCGCCAGCACCGGCACGCCGGTGACGTCGGCAAAGCGGCGGTACATGGAGAGGTCGGTCATTGCTTCGGGGAAAATCATGTCAGCGCCTGCCTCCACGCAGGCGGCGGCGCGCTCCAGCGCGGCATCCAGCCCCTCGACGGCGAGCGCGTCGGTGCGCGCCATGATGACGAAACTGTCATCGATGCGGGCGTCGGTGGCGGCGCGGATGCGATCGACCATTTCCTCCTTGCTGACAATGGCCTTGTTCGGGCGGTGGCCGCAACGCTTCTGCTGCACCTGATCCTCGATATGCACGGCGCCGGCGCCGGCTTTTTCCAGGCTGCGGATGGCGCGGGCGATGTTGAAGGCGCCGCCCCAGCCTGTATCGATGTCGACGAGCAGCGGCAACTGCGTGACGTCGGTGATGCGGCGCACGTCGATGAGTACGTCCTCGAGCGTGGTGATGCCGAGGTCGGGCACGCCGCAAGAGCAGGCTGCCACGCCGCCGCCTGAGAGATACAGGGCTTGAAAGCCGCTATGTTCGGCCAGTATGGCGGCATAGGCGTTGACGGCGCCGACGACCTGCAACGGCTGTTCGCTGGCGACGGCTGCGCGAAAACGTTGACCTGCTGTTTTCATGGCGGGGTTCCTTGCTGAAGGATGGAAGGAGTCGGGTTGTCCGACATTACTCGTATGTCATTCTAGCAAGTGCTTGGTTTAATTGGAAGCCGTGACCGTGCTCCATTCACCTTTCGCCGCCGCTCTGCTAAGGTGCAGTTTTCTTGCGAAAATGGCAGGGAACTCCGGCACAGCGTTGCGGTCTAGCTACAGTCCACTACGCTAATCCAAAATTAAAACCTGGTGGGCTATTCAGGGAGCATTTAGAACGAATGAGTGATCGTGATATCGATCAACAATTGGTGGCTCGTGCCCAAAAAGGAGAGAAGCGTGCCTTCGACCTCCTGGTTGCGAAGTACCAGCGTCGTCTTGCCCGTCTGCTGTCGCGCTTTCTTCGCGACAGTGCCGACATCGAGGACGTGACGCAGGAGGCGTTTGTAAAGGCGTATCGTTCGCTGCCGGCTTTTCGCGGCGAGAGTGCCTTTTACACCTGGCTCTATCGCATTGGGATCAACACGGCGAAGAACTTCCTCAGCGCCAGCAGCAGGCGCCCGGTCGTTCATGCCGATTTCGAGGACGAGGATGGCGAGAGTTTCGATCTGGCATCGCAGGTGCCTGATCTGAACACGCCGGAATCGGAACTGATGAACAAGCAGATTATCGCCACTGTCAATGCAGCGGTCGAAAGTCTGCCGGAGGATTTGCGAACCGCCATTTCGCTGCGCGAGATGGACGGGCTGTCGTACGACGAAATAGCCAAGGTGATGGACTGTCCGATCGGGACGGTCCGCTCAAGGATTTTTCGTGCGCGCGAAGCTATCGCAACCGAGTTGCGGCCGCTCCTGGATACGGCCAAAAACAAAAGGTGGTAGAAATGAAACAGAGAGTTTCCGAACTGATGGACAGCGAGCTGGACGAACGTACTGCTGCGCAAATCATGACCGCCATCGAGGCTGACGCCTCCCTGAAGCAGGCCTGGAATGACTACCACCTGATTGGCGATGCCATGCGGGCCAACGCCAATACCGGTCTCGATATCCGCGAGACCGTATCGCTGCGCCTCGCCGCGGAGCCCACCGTCCTGGCGCCGCGGCGCTGGTTCCGCTCCACACGTACCCAGGTGGTCGGTGCCGCTGCGCTCGCCGCGAGCGTAAGTTTTGCCGCCGTGGTGGCCTGGCAGCAGATGACGCCACGCCAGTCGGCTGTTGCGGTTGCCGTCAATGCGCCCTCGGCCCAGTCGGCGATGTTGCAACAGGTGTCCGCCAACTCGGACGCCTATTTTCTCGCGCATCAGGAAATGACCGCCAATCAGGGGCTGGTCAAAGTAGCCTATAGCCAGGGGGCGGCCCACTGATGATGAAGCGCGTTATCGGAGTGTTGCTGCTGGCCTTGCCAATCGTGGCCGTTGCCGCCGATGAGGATTGGCAGCTTTTCAAGCGCATGACCGATGCGGGACGACAGCAGGCGTTCAGCGGCACCTACCTGCACCAGATGAGCGGCATGCTGGAAACCTTCCACATCGTCCGCGGCACCCAGGGGGGCGTCGTGGTCGAGCGTCGTGTCGCACTGGACGGAACGCCGCGGGAAATCGTGCGCAACGGCGAAAGCCTCACCTGTTATGCTCCGGATAAAAAATCCCTGACGGCCGCCAAGGTCAGTGCAATGCGCTTGTTCCCTGCCTTGATGTCCGATGATATTGCCGATATTTCCCAGTCCTATACCCTGCGTCGCCTCGGTACGGACCGCGTCGCCCAGCGCGACTGCACCTGGCTCGAGGTCAGGTCGCGCGACCAGCAGCGTTATACCGAACGTTTCTGTGCCGATCAGACGAGCGCGCTGCCGCTCAAGATGATGACGCTGACGCCGCACAACGAAGTGGTCGAGCAATATACGTTCACCGATGTCGAACTCGGCGCACCGCATGACAGGAGCCAGCTCAAGCCCCGCTTCCATCTCAGCAGCCAGCTGCGCGGCCCCGCCTCTGCGCCGCAAGCGGACAGCACTACGCCGCGCGTCGATGTGACGGGCATGCCTGCGGGGTTCCGTCTCGTGCGCTCGGTGCAGCGCTCGCTGCCGGCGCACGGCACACAACCGGTACGGCATATGGTGTTCTCCGATGGCCTGGTGATGCTGTCGCTGTTTGTCGAGCCGGTCCCGGCCGACATGCCGGCAGCGCTGCGTCGGGTGCAGGGCATGAATCTGCACGGCGCCATCAATCTGGCCACCAATAGTCAGGGCGATCAAATGCTGACGCTGGTGGGCGATATGCCTGAGTCGACGCTGGTTTCCCTGGTCAAGACACTGCATATTTCCGGCCGGTAACGGCACGTCAGACGCGGGCCCCGGCAGGGGCCCGCCCATTATTCAATTGCCGTCGATAAGGCAACAACTGGGGTTGAACCATGTCGTTGAAAAAAATCCTGATTAGCTTTGCTTTGGCCTCGGCCGTCGTGGCCGGGCCGTCCATGGCCGCAGAAGTGTCCGGATTGCCGGACTTTACCGGCATCGTGGCCGCCGAAGGGCCGGCAGTCGTCAATATCAGCACGTCGCGCATTGAGCGCACGCAGGGCGGTGCTCTGCCCGGTGGGCTCAGCGATGATCCGCTGTTCGAGGAGTTTTTTCGCCGCTTTGCCCCGCCGCAGGTGCGCGAGCGCCAGGTGATGTCGCTTGGCTCCGGTTTCATCATTTCATCCGACGGCTTCATCCTGACCAATAATCATGTGGTCGCCAACGCCGAACAGATCACCGTTACACTGACCGACAAGCGCACTTTCAAGGCCAAGGTGATCGGTACCGACGACCAGACCGACGTGGCGCTGCTCAAGATCGATGGCAGCAATCTGCCGGTTGCCAAGCTCGGCAAGTCGGCCAATCTGAAGGCCGGTCAATGGGTGGTGGCGATCGGTTCGCCGTTCGGGCTCGACAACAGCGTGACCTCCGGGATCGTCTCGGCGATGGGGCGGCAATTGCCGGATGACAGCTATGTGCCGTTCATTCAGACCGATGTTCCGATCAACCCCGGCAACTCTGGTGGCCCGCTGTTCAATCTGAACGGTGACGTGGTCGGCATCAATTCGCAAATCCTCAGCCGTACGCAAGGCTTCATGGGCATTTCGCTGGCCATCCCGATCGATGTCGCCCTCGACGTGGCGGGCCAGCTCAAAACCCGCGGCAAGGTGGTCCACGGCCGCATCGGCGTCGTCATGCAGCCCTTGAGCAAGGAGCTGGCCCTGTCCTTCGGGTTGGCGAACCCGAACGGCGTGCTGGTGGTGAAGGTGCTGCCGAACAGCCCGGCAGCGCGTGGCGGCCTGCGTGTCGGCGACATTGTTACCGCCATCAATCAGCAGCCGGTGACCAATAGCAGCGATGTGCAACGGCTGATCAGCATGGCCAAGCCCGGCACCCGTTTCGATCTGCAGGTGTGGCGCGACAAGGCTACGCGCCAGCTGACGGTAGTCAGCGACGAACTGAAAGCGGCGACTGCCGCCCAGGCGAGCGAGTCTGCGCAGCCGTCCAGCGACAGCAAACTGGCCTCGGTCGGCCTGGTGGTCCGTCCGCTCACGCCGCAACAGCAACAGCAGCTGGGAGTCGGCTTCGGTGTGCAGGTACGTGCGGTGAGCGCCGATAGCGCGCGTGCCGGTCTTGCTCCGGGCGACATCATCATCGGTATCGGCGGCGAAGCATTGACCTCCATCCATCAGCTCGAGACTGCCGTCAAGGCCGGTAGCGGCAGTGTGGCTTTGCAGATCCTGCGCGAGGGCAACCAGATGTTCGTCGCCTTGCCGCTGGGCAAGAGCGAATGAAGCTGACGCTGTATTTTCGCGAATACTGCAGCCTGTGCCACGTGATGCGGGCAGAGCTCGAGCCGTGGCGATTGCGCCACGGTTTCGAACTCGAAGTGAAGGATGTTGACGAAGATCCGGTGCTTGTAGAACGCTTCGACGAGCTGGTTCCGGTGCTGATGGATGGTGAGACGGAAATTTGCCATTACCATCTCGATTGTCGGCGTCTGGCTGCACATCTCGGTGAAATCGGCTAAAATCCGCGCCAGAGTAAGTTGTCCGCGGCATGCTTTGCCGCCCCAGCTTGCCGAACGCGGCGCGCTTGCGCGCGCAGGATGAGAAAGCAGGAACTGCGCGCGCCTCCATGCGATGCGGCCGGGCTGACCCCGGCCGTATTCCGTTGTTCGACAGGACGAGGGCAGGCAAGGCCTGCCCTTCTATTTTTTCCGGATACCGATGAAACATATTCGCAATTTCTCGATTATTGCCCACATTGACCATGGCAAGTCCACCCTGGCCGACCGGTTCATTCAGTACTGCGGTGGTTTGGATGCGCGCGAAATGAGCGCCCAGGTTCTCGACTCGATGGACATCGAGAAAGAGCGCGGCATTACCATCAAGGCGCAGACCGCCGCCTTGCAATACAAGGCCCGCGACGGAGAGGTCTACAACCTCAACCTGATCGACACCCCCGGACACGTCGACTTTTCTTATGAAGTCAGCCGTTCGCTGTCGGCCTGCGAAGGCGCGCTGCTGGTTGTCGACGCCTCGCAAGGGGTCGAGGCGCAGACGGTCGCCAACTGCTATACCGCCATCGATCTCGGTGTCGAAGTCGTGCCGGTGCTCAACAAGATCGACCTGCCTTCCGCCGAGCCGGAGCGGGTCAGCCAGGAAATCGAGGACATCATCGGCATCGAGGCCATCGATGCGGTGCGTGCATCGGCCAAATCCGGCCTCGGCATCGAAGACATCCTCGAAACCGTCGTGACCAAGATTCCTGCGCCGAAAGGCGACCAGGCCGCGCCGCTCAAGGCGCTGATCATCGATTCGTGGTTCGACAACTACGTCGGCGTGGTCATGCTGGTGCGCGTGGTCGACGGCATGCTGCGCCCGAAGGACAAGATCAAGTTCATGGCCACCGGGGCCGAGCACCTGTGCGAACAGGTCGGCGTGTTCACGCCCAAGTCGCAACCGCGCGACACCCTGTCCGCCGGCCAGGTCGGTTTCATCATCGCCGGCATCAAGGAACTCAAGTCGGCCAAAGTCGGTGACACCATCACCCTGGCGGCCCGTCAGGCCGATGCGCCGCTGCCCGGCTTCAAGGAAGTCAAGCCGCAGGTGTTCGCCGGCCTGTATCCGGTGGAAAGCCACGACTACGACGCCCTGCGCGATGCGCTGGAAAAGCTGCAGCTCAACGACGCTGCGCTGCAATTCGAGCCCGAAGTGTCGCAAGCGCTCGGTTTCGGCTTCCGCTGCGGCTTTCTCGGCCTGCTGCACCTCGAGATCGTGCAGGAGCGCCTCGAACGCGAGTTCGACATGGACCTCATCACCACCGCCCCGACGGTGGTCTACCAGGTGCTGATGAAAGATGGCGAACTGGTCGAAGTGGAAAACCCGTCGCGGTTGCCCGATCTGTCGAAAATCGACGAGATTCGCGAGCCGATCATCACCTCGACCATTCTCGTGCCGCAGGATTTCGTCGGCGCAGTGATGACGCTGTGCAACCAGAAGCGTGGTGTACAGCGCAATATGCAATACATGGGCCGTCAGGTCATGCTGACCTACGAGATGCCGATGAATGAAGTGGTGATGGATTTCTTCGATAAGCTCAAATCCACCAGTCGTGGCTACGCTTCGCTCGATTACGAATTCAAGGAGTTTCAGACCGCCGATCTGGTTAAACTCGATATCCTGGTCAACAGCGAGCGCGTCGATGCGCTGTCGCTGATCGTCCACCGCGCCACCTCGGTGTATCGGGGCCGCGAACTGGCGGCCAAAATGCGCGAACTGATTCCGCGGCAGATGTTCGATATCGCCATCCAGGCCGCGATCGGCAGCCACATCATCGCGCGCGAGACGGTCAAGGCCCTGCGCAAGAACGTGCTGGCCAAGTGCTACGGCGGCGATATTACCCGTAAGAAAAAGCTGCTCGAGAAGCAGAAGGCCGGTAAGAAACGCATGAAACAGGTCGGCAATGTCGAGATTCCGCAGGCGGCATTCCTCGCCATCCTTCAAGTAGGGGACAAATAAGTGTCAGGCAATTATTTCTGGGTTTTCGTCGCATTGGGTGTGGTCGGTCTGATGCTGGTGGTGTTCGGCGGTAAAAAGCAGCCAGGGGCCAAGGATTTTCCCGCCTCCGTGCAGTGGGGTTCGCTCGGGGTGGTGATCGGCCTGTTCGGCGTGCTGTCCGAATACATGAGCTTTACCGCCGTCATGCTGTTGTTCGTGGTTGCCACCGGCATCGTGGCGGGGTTCGATCGCTGGGTGCTGGTGCCGCGTCGGCGAGCCCGGGCCGCTGCAGATGCCGATGCGACCAAGGTGCAGATCAGCGGGGTGTCCGAGCCCAATGTGCTCGTCGACTATTCGCGCGGCTTCTTCCCGGTCATTCTGGCGGTATTTGTGCTGCGCTCCTTTCTGGTCGAGCCGTTTACCATCCCGTCCAGCTCGATGCGGCCGGGACTGGTGGTCGGTGACTTCATCCTGGTCAACAAATTCATCTACGGCATTCGCGTGCCGGTGCTGAACAACGTGCTGATTCCGGTCGGCAAGGTGCAGCGCGGCGACGTGATGGTGTTCAATTTTCCGCTCAACCCCAAGGTCAACTACATCAAGCGTGTGATCGGTCTGCCGGGCGATACGGTCGAGTACCGCAACAAGCGCCTGACCATCAACGGCCAGCCGGTGCCCGACGTCAAGGACGGCAGCTACGACTATCTCGAGCAGGGTGTGGCTACGATCCACAATGACCGCTTCCGCGAACAGATGCCCGGCGGCAAATCCTTCGACGTGCTCAATATCCCCGAAGCACCGACGCTGATGAGCTCGCAGGTGGTGGATTTCCCCGGCCGCGACCAATGCCGCTACGACGACAACGGCTTTGTCTGCAAGGTGCCGCAGGGACAGTACTTCATGATGGGCGACAACCGCGACAATAGCCTCGATGGCCGTTACTGGGGCTTTGTCGATGATCGTCTGGTGGTCGGCAAGGCCTTCCTGATCTGGATGAATATCAGCCAGCTCGGCCGTGTAGGTACGCTGATTCACTGATACATGATGGTATGGCATGTATAATCATGCCGAACGATCCGTATCGTCTGCCGGGCCTGCGCATGTGCGCCGGCCCGGCAATCCATGACTAGCTATAGAGCGTACCGTGACTCAGTCCGAAACCCGCTTTCGCCGCCTCAGCGAGGCGTTGAATTATTCCTTTGCCAAGCCGGTGCTGCTGCGGCAGGCCTTGACCCATCGCAGCTTCGGCACGCCGAACAACGAACGTTTTGAGTTCATCGGCGACAGCATTCTCAATTACACCGTCGCCCGCATGCTGTACGACCGCTTCCCGACACTGACCGAAGGCGATCTGTCGCGCCTGCGGGCCAATCTGGTCAACCAGAACACGCTGGCCGAAATCGCCCAGGAGCTGACGCTCGGCGATTACCTGTTCCTCGGCGAAGGCGAACTCAAGAGCGGCGGTTTCAACCGCCCGTCGATTCTGGCCGACGCGATGGAGGCGATGTTCGCCGCGGTCAGCTTCGATGCCGACTTCAATGCCGCCGAGCAGGTGGTGCGCGGTCTTTATACGGCACGCATACAGGCCATCGATCCGACCAAGCACGCGAAGGACGCCAAGACCCGTCTGCAGGAAGCGCTGCAGGCGCGCAAGCTGCCCTTGCCCAAGTACCGCATCCTCGATCAAAGCGGTGAAGCGCACGAACAGTGGTTTCGCGTGCAATGCGATCTTGGCGAGCTCGCCATCGAAACCAGCGGCGAAGGCGGCAGCCGTCGCGCCGCCGAACAACAGGCGGCCGAGTCCGCGCTTGACCATCTCGAACGCCATCTGGCGCAAGGTAAGAAAAACCGATGAGTGAAATCCCGATGACCGAAACCCCGTTCCATTGCGGCTTTGTCGCGATCGTCGGCCGACCCAATGTCGGCAAGTCGACGCTGATGAACCACCTCATCGGTCAGAAAATCAGCATCACCTCGAAGAAGGCCCAGACCACGCGCCATCGCGTCACCGGCATTCACAGCGAGGACAATGTCCAGTTCATCTTTGTCGATACCCCGGGCTTCCAGACCCACCACCGAAGCGCGCTCAACGACGTGCTCAACCAGAGCGTGCGCGACACGCTCTCCGACGTCGATTGCGTGCTGTTCGTCGTCGAGGCGATGCGCTGGACCGGTGCCGATCGCGAGCTGCTGCCGCTGCTGCCGGCCAATACGCCGGTGATCCTGGTGGTCAACAAGCTCGATCGTGCCAAGGACCGGCTGGCGCTGGGCGAATTCATCGAGCGCGTGCGCGCCGATTTCGCCTTTGCCGGCGTCGAAGTGGTCAGCGCCAAGCATGGCCAGCGCCTCAGCGAACTGCTCGAACAGGTACGGCCGCACCTGCCGCAATCGGTGCCGCTCTATCCGGAAGACATGGTGACCGACAAGAGCGAACGTTTCCTCGCCGCCGAGATCGTGCGCGAGAAGCTGTTCCGCTACCTCGGCGAGGAATTGCCCTATTCGATGAACGTCGAAGTCGAACAGTTCGAACTCGACGGAGCGCTGCGCCGTATCCATGTCGCCATCCTGGTCGACAAGGAAGGACAGAAGAGCATCGTCATCGGCCGTGGTGGCGAAAAACTGAAGAAAATCTCCACCGAAGCGCGCCTCGACATGGAAAAACTGTTCGACGGCAAGGTGTTCCTGCAAGTCTGGGTCAAGGTCAAGAGTGGCTGGGCCGATGACGTGCGCTTCCTGAAGGCATTTGGCCTCGATTGAGGGATCGGGCATGAATCCGGGCAAGATCGACCGGCAACCGGCCTATATCCTCCATGCCAGACCGTATCGCGAAACCAGTCTGCTGCTGGAAGTGCTGACCCCCGATCACGGCCGGCTCGGCCTGGTGGCGCGCGGCGCACGCCGGCCGCGTGCCGAGCTGCGCGGGCTCTTGCTGCCGTTTCAGCCGCTCAACCTGTCCTGGTTCGGCAAAAACGAAGTGCGCACGCTGCACGCTGCCGATTGGCAGGGCGGGGTGCGCCAGCTGGCCGGTCGGGGCTTGATCTGCGGCTTCTACCTTAATGAATTGCTGATGCGCCTGCTGGTGCGCGAAGACCCTCAGATCGAAATCTGGCGCATCTACGACCGCGCCGTGCGCGGGCTGGCGGAAGGCGCGCCCGCCGCCGAACTGTTGCGCCGCTTCGAACTCGATCTGATCCGCGCCCTTGGCTATGCGCCCGAACTCGAGCGCGACAGCGGTGGTGCCGTGGTTACGGCCGATCGCTTCTACCTGTGCCGTCCCGGCCATGCCCCCGAGCCCGATCACGGCCTCGAACCGCTCGCCGGGCAGGCGCTGCTGAGCGGTTCGACTCTGCTGGCGATGCAAGAAGGCGATTTTTCCACCGAACTGACCCGACGCGAGGCGCGTGCGCTGCTGCGGCTGCTGCTGGAAGACCTGATGGGTCCCGAGGCGCGCCTGGCGACGCGCGAGCTGCTGCAGACCCTGGCGCCGCTGGCGGAGTAGACGACACAATGATTGCGGGTATCGGCACCGACCTGGTCGACATCGAGCGAATGAAGGGCTTGCTGCAGCGTCACCCCGACGCGGCCGCGCGGCGCATCCTGACTGCGGAAGAAGCCGTCGAGATCCGTGCCTGCAGCGACCCGGCCCGCTTCCTCGCCAAGCGCTTTGCCGTCAAGGAGGCGTTTGCCAAGGCGCTCGGTACCGGGGTTCGCGCCCCGGTGCTGCTGACTGCCATCGGTGTGTGCCACGACGAGGCCGGCCGGCCGCTGATCGTGCTGTCGGACGAACTCGCCGCCTATGTTGCCGATCGCGGTTTCGGCGCCTGCCATTTATCCATCAGCGACGAGCGCAGCCATGCGCTCGCCTTTGTCGTCATCGAGCGCAACGACGCCCGAGCCAATCAAGAGAGCACATCATGACGCAAACCCTCAAGCTGCCGCGCGGACCCGTCATGGTCGGCGTAGCCGGCCTGACCCTGACCGACGCAGAGTGCCAGACGCTGAGTCATCCGCTGGTCGGTGGCGTGATCCTGTTTCGCCGCAACTATCAGTCCCTCGAACAACTCGCCGCGCTGACCGCCCGGATCAAGAGCCTGCGCACCCCGGCCCTGCTGATCGCCGTCGACCACGAGGGCGGCCGGGTACAGCGCTTCCTCGACGGCTTCACCCGTCTGCCGCCGATGTCGCGCCTGGGCGCGCGCTGGGACGAAGACCGCAGCGCCGCGCTGGAAGAGGCGCGCACCGTCGGCTATGTGCTGGCCGCCGAGCTGCGCGCCTGCGACATCGACCTGTCGTTCACGCCGGTGCTCGATCTGAACTGGGGGCCGTCGGCGGTGATCGGCAATCGTGCCTTCGGCGCCGAGCCGGAAAAGGTCGCGGCCCTGGCCGAGGCACTGCAGCAAGGGCTGCGGCAGGGCGGGATGGCGAGCTGCGGCAAGCATTTCCCCGGCCATGGCTGGGTGTCGGGTGATTCGCACCACGAGATCCCGCGCGATACGCGCCCGCTTGAAGAAATCCGCCGTAACGATCTGCAGCCGTTTGCGCGTCTGGTGGCCAGCGGCATGGCCTCGCTCATGCCGGCGCATGTGGTCTACCCGGCAGTCGATGCGCAGCCGGCCGGCTACTCGCGCCGCTGGCTGCAGGACATCCTGCGTGCCGAGCTCAAGTTCGACGGCGTGATCTTTTCCGACGATCTCGGCATGGAAGGCGCCGCCGGCGCAGGCGGCATCGTCGACCGTGCCCGGGCCGCCTTCAGCGCGGGTTGCGACGTGGTGCTGCTGTGCAATCGCCCCGATTTCACCGCCGAACTGCTGCGCGAGCTGCCGGCGCAGATTCCTGCCGCCCTGGCTGCCCGGCTCGCGCGCATCGAAGGTGATGGCGAACGCGCCGCCTGGCAGGCGACCATCGCCTCGGCCGACTTCGCCGCGTGCCGACGCAAGGTCGCCGCGCTGGTGCCCGACGAGCAGAGCATGCGCGGTGTCTCGGTCGGCGAGGCGAACTGAGCCGCTGCCACGCCGTGATCGATCGCACCGCCATGGTGTGATCTTCGTCATCCACTGCCGGAGACTTTCGTCCCCGGCATTTTTTTCCGCTGACTACGGCCTGCCCGCACTCAACGCTGCGGCAGCGGATCGGGCTTCCAGTCGAGATCCGCCCTTAGGCCGCCGGGAATGCGGGCGGCCAGCTCGACCGCTGCGCCGGTGTTGACAATGCCGGCGCCACATTTTGCGCCGACGGCATTGCACGTGCTGCCGTGCGGGAAGCGCCGGGCGCTGCGGCGCAGAACATAATCGATCCCCCCTGGCGTGAGCGTCGGATTGGCCGCCAGCATCAAGGCCACGGTGGCGCTGACCATCGGCGCCGAGATACTGGTGCCATGGCCGGCACGATAGCCATACGGCGCGCCATAGGCGGTTGGATCGGGGCAGGCGGAGGCGTCGGTGACCGGACGCGTGCGGGCGCAGTGAGACAGCACCGGGAAATCGTCCTGACGATTCATTTGGTTGCTGACCGGCGCGAACAGGGTGATCCGCTTGCCACGATTGGAATACGAGGCGGGCTGGCCGCTACGCTCCACCGAGCCGACACTGATGACGCCATTGCAGCTGGCCGGTGCCGACATCCAGTCGGTCTCGCCGTCATTACCGGCAGAAACCACGATGGCGCGCGTCTTGCCATGGGCGATTGCCGCATCGATGGTTTCCTGCAGGATGAGCGGGCAGCTTTCGGCGTGCTCGCGCGGCAGACCGAGGCTCATATTGATGATCTGTGCCGGTGTGTCGTTGGCCGGGATGCCGGGAACCGGCAGCCCCGCTGACCAGCGGATGCTGTCGATCAGGTCAGAGAGCCGGTAACTGCGGCCGGAGACCCGCACCGGCAAAATGCGCGCGTGGCGGTCAATGCCGCTCAGTCCGCGGCCGTTGCCGGCGATGACGCCAGCAATGGAGAGGCCGTGCCAACTGCTGCTGTCGCCGCCGGGCGGCGGCGCCACGCCGGCCAGGGCGAACAGTTCGTCGGGAATCCAGTCGCCCGGGTCGGATGCGTTTGCATCCCGGCCGTCACCATCGGCAGCAATGATGAACGGGCACCCGAGCTTGACAGGAAGGCGGTCACATTTGTCGCCCTTGCCGCCGGGGGCGGAAAAATCGTAATTGTCGTCTTCACCGATCATGTCGTAACCGAAACGCAGCCGACCGCGCAGCGCCGGGTGGTCGTACAGGATCCCGGAGTCGATGATGGCGACGGTCATGTTTGCCGAGCCCTCTGTCACGCGCCAGGCGCGGGCGACATCCAGTCCGATTTGCGCATCATCGAGATACCACTGGTGCGCACTGCCGGACAGGGGCGGATAGCCGCTGCTCGATACCGGATTCGCCTTCGCCGATCCGCGTACATCCGGTTCGACGTAGCGCACGTCGACATCGCTGTCTTGCAGCCGTTTCGGCAAGTTGGCGAAGTCGCTCGCCGACATCGCCCGCCTGGGGCGCAGCACGCAAGTGCCGCTGCTCAACGGGCGGACCAGTGTCAGCGCGATGCCGCTGTTGCGCGCCAGGCGCTCGATGCGGGCGGGGCTGCAGTCGCTGGCGGCGAAGCGGACGATCAGCTGTGCCGGCGATGCGGCGAGCGCGCCGCCGGCGACGGCGGGGGAGAGCGGGGCGATGCCGGCGAGGCATGGCAGGGCGATCATCAGGCGAAATGGAAGGGGTGGCATGGACAATGCTCCGTTCTGGGTGAGAAACGGCTCATTGTGCTGGCGATATTCGGCCTGCTGCATGCCATGGATGCAGGATCGCCATTGCCTGCCAGCAATTACAGAGTAGTCCTGCCTTTGTAGGGAATTATTACCAGTTCGTCGCGCGATTTTCTGCTTGTCGCGCCAGCACTGCTCAGACCGTCTTCCACAGGCGGCCGAGCCACAGCGGCCGCACGCCGCTCAGACTTGCCGCGCAGGGTTCGATCACCTTGTAGGCCGGGTTGCGCGTCTCGCGGATCAGCGCGTCGGCGTAGGCCGGGCCGTCGCTCTTGCGCAAGGCGGCGACCTGCGGCGTGCTTGGCTTGTTGCCGCGGTAAGTGACCACACCGATCTCGTTGCTGTTCAGCCGCACGAAACTGCCCGGCGGGTAGATGCCCAGTTCCTTGATCAGCAGGGTGGTGAAGGCGGCGTCGAATTCGTCGTCCTTGCGCTGGAAAATGTGGCCGAGCGCAGTGGCCGGCAAGAGGGCCGAGCGGTAGCGGCGCGGCGTCAGCTTGGCGCAGACGATGTCCGCCAGATGCAGGATATGTGCCGGCGGCAGGATTTCGCCGCGCTGCAAGGCGAACGGATAGCCATTGCCGGTCCATGACTCGTGGTGCGACTGCACCAGCGTATGCCACAGCTCGTCGTGCACGCCCACCTCGCGCAAGATGGCCGAGCTCAGCAGCGGGTGCGACTGAATCTCCTGCTGCTGATCCGAGGTCAGCGCCTCCTGCTGGCCGAACAGCTCGTTCTGCAGCTCGACCAGCGAAATATTCATCGTCAGCGCCGCGCACAGCAGCGTTTCGCGGTGATTGGGCGGCAGCGACATGCGCCGTGTCAGCAGCGCCAGGAGCGCAGCGGTGTGCACCGAGTGCGCCGGCGCATACTCGCGGAACGGCGCGAGCAGCATCGAAGCGATCAGGGCGTCAGGCTGGGTCTGCGCCAGTTCGATGATGCGCTGCGCGACATTGAGCACCGAGTTGGCGAAGTCCCTGACGCTGAATGCCTGGCGCAGCAGCGCGCGGGTGCGCAGATAGAGATGCGACATCTCCTCGAAGGGACCGGGCTCGTCGCGCCGTTCCACCGTGCTGTCGCTGCCCCAGCCGGCTTCGTCGTTTTTTTCTTCGGTGACAAACGGCGAGACACCGATTTTTTCCAGCTTTTTCTTCTGCTCTTCGGTCAGGACGTAATAGCCCTTCTTCATCAGCAGAAAGCCGTTCTGGGCGAACACGTCAAACGGCAGCGAGTCGCCGACCGCAATCAGGTCGGCCGGCAGGCGTGCCGGTTTGCGAGAGTCGCTGTCACGCGTCATGTCCGCAGGCTTTCTATCTGTTGCCGAGAAGCGGCTATTTTAGCTGGCAACCTGGGCTTGGCATAGTATGTGGATATATGAAATGTCATCGGAGTTGTTCCCATGCCTTCTGCAAGCGCTTCAGCGACACCGGGTAGGGCGTCTTGAGCTCTTGCGCAAACAGCGACACGCGCAACTCCTCGATCTGCCAGCGGAAATCGAGCAGCGCCTGCGGCGCCTCTTCCTGCTGCGCCGCCAGCGCATCGATGCGCGCCTGCCACATCTCCCACACCTGACGGATTTCCGCGCCGCGCTGGCCGTCGCGTTGCGGATTGGCCGCCTGCTTGTCCATGCGCAAGCCCATCGCCTTCAGATAGCGAGGCAGATGCGGCAACTGGCTCCATGGTGTGGCGGCGACAAAGCCCGGATAAACCAGCCGATCGAGCTGCTGCTTGAGCTCGTGGCCGAGGCGGTGGCGGGCGAGCCGCGGCGACAGGACCTGATACTCCTGCGCAATCTGCGCCAGATACTGGCTGACAGCCTGAATGACGGCCGGCAGCCGCGTGCGTGCGCGCGACTTTTGCTCGTTGAACTGTTTCTCGCTGCGCGGCAGCGCATCGTCGCCGATAAAGGCCCGGTCGCAGATGGCGGCGATCGCGTCGGCGAGCAGCACGTCGGCGTTGGCCACCGCGCGCAGCTGCATGCCGATCTGCGTCATGCCCGGCAGACCCTTGCCCAACTGCTTCATCTGCTCTTTCAACTGCAGCTGCAATAGCCGGATGACCCCGCCGCGGTGGGCGCGCTCGCTGGCCAGCTCGGTATCGAACAGCCGGATCGCGATGGACGCCTGTTCCAGCGTCAGCGCCGGGTAGCCGGTCAACTGCTGGCGGCCGCGGGCGAACTGGATTGCGGGCGGCAGATCGCCGAAATCCCAGCTGGTCACGTTATCGCGCTCGAACTCGGCCGAGGTGTCGCGGAAGGTCAGCTGCGCGGCCTGGCCGAACTGGCGCTGCAGGGCGGCCAGATCGCGGTCGCAGCCGATTTCCTGCTTGCCGTCGTCGATGATGCGGAAATTGAAACGCAGATGCGGCGGCAATTCGAAGCCCGCCCACGCGTCCGGCTCGGGCTTCTGGCCGGTGGCCCTGGCGACAAAGGCTGCCAGCTGCGGCGCCAGCGCGGCCGACTGATCGGGGCGACTGTCGAGGAAGCGCGTCACGAACTCAGGCACCGGCACGCAATTGCGGCGGATCTGCTTCGGCAGCGCCTTGATCAGCGCCTGCACCTTCTCGCGCAGCATGCCCGGCACCAGCCAGTCGAAGCGTGCGCCGTCGAGGCGGTTGAGCAGCGCCAGCGGCACATCGACCGTGACGCCGTCGAGCGGGTGATTGGGCTCGAAACGGTATTTCAGCCGCAGGCGGCCGTCTTCGTTCTCCAGCCACTCCGGGAACTGGTTTTCCGTCACATGCTGCGCCGCGTGGCGCATCAATTCGTCGCGGGTCAGGAACAGGCGCCTGGCTTCGGTGCGCTCCGCCTCCTTGCGCCATGCCTCGAAGCTCGCCGCGTCGACCACCTCGGCGCCGATGCGCTCGTCGTAGAAGGCGAACAACACCTCCTCGTCGACCAGCACGTCCTGGCGGCGCGATTTATGCTCGAGCTGCTCGACCTCACGGATCAGCTGCAGATTGTGCTGGAACCACGGCGCCTGACTGCTGTACTCCATCGCCACCAGCGCGCCGCGGATAAACAGCTCGCGCGCCTCCTGCGGCGCGATGCGCCCGTAGCTGACCGGACGGCGCGGCACCAGCGTCAGGCTGTAGAGCGTGACGCGTTCGCTGGCGACCACCTCGCCGCGCGATTTTTCCCAATGCGGGTCGAAGTAATGATATTTCACCAGATGGGCGGCCAGCTTCTCCACCCACTCCGGCTCGATGCGCGCCACCGAACGGGCGTACAGCCGCGAGGTCTCGACCAGCTCGGCCGCCACCAGCCACTTCGGCCGCGCCTTTTTCAGTCCCGAACCGGGGAAAATCAGAAAATGCGTGCCGCGCGCGCCGAGGTAATCGTCGCCGTCGGTCGATTTCATGCCGACATTGCCGATCAGCCCGGTCAGCAGCGCCTTGTGCAGCTGCTCATAGGCGATCGCATCCAGTTTCTGCTTTTCCTTGCCCGACTGGGCCGTATCGCGCGGTGCCGCGGCTGCCGGCCGCATGCCGATCTCGGCGGCGATTTCCAGCAACTGGCCATGCAACTCGCGCCATTCGCGCATGCGTAGATAGGACAGGAAATGGTCGTGGCACAGATTGACCAACTGGCGGTTGGACTTCTTGTGCTTGAGCGCCTCGTCGAAGAAATCCCACAGATGCAGGAAGGAGAGAAAGTCCGATTTATCGTCGACGAAACGCTGCTGCGCCCGTTCGGCCGCGTCGCGCGCCTCGAACGGCCGCTCGCGCGGATCCTGGATCGACAGCGCCGAGGCGATGATCAGCATCTCGCGCAGGCAGCCATGCGCCTCGGCCGCCAGCAACATGCGGCCGAGCCGTGGGTCGGCCGGAATGCGCGCCAGCGATTCGCCGGTCTTGGTGAGTGTGCCGGCCTCGTCGAGCGCGCCCAGCTCGGTCAGCACCTGATAACCGTCGGCGACCTGCCGTGACGACGGCGCTTCGAGGAAGGGGAAGTCGTCGATTCGCCCCAGCCGCAACGCCGCCATGCGCAAAATCACCGCCGCCAGATTGGCGCGCAGGATTTCCGGGTCGGTGAACGGCGCGCGCTGATTGAAATCGTCTTCGGCATACAGGCGGATGCACACCCCGGCCTCGATCCGGCCGCAACGGCCGGCGCGCTGCCGCGCCGCCGCCTGGGAGATTTTTTCCACCAGCAGCTGCTCGATCTTGGCGCGCGGGCTGTAGCGCTTGACGCGCGCCAGGCCGGTGTCGATCACATAGCGGATGCCGGGCACGGTCAGCGAGGTTTCCGCCACATTGGTGGCGAGCACGATGCGCCGCCCGCCGCCGGGGCGGAAAATGCGCTGCTGCTCCTCATTCGACAGGCGCGCGAACAGCGGCAATATCTCGACGCCGCGCAGCCCGGCCTTGCGCAGCTTTTCCGCTGTTTCGCGGATTTCCCGTTCGCCGGGCAGGAACACCAGAATGTCGCCGCTGCCCAGACGCATCAGCTCGTCGGCCGCATCGACCACCGCGTCTTCCATCTCCACGTCGCGGTCATCCTCGTCGCGCTCCTCCAGCGGGCGGTAGCGCATCTCCACCGGGAACAGCCGCCCGGAGACCTCGATCACCGGCGCATTGTTGAAATGGCGCGAAAAGCGTTCCGCATCGATGGTGGCCGAGGTGATGATGATCTTCAGGTCGGGGCGGCGCGGCAGCAGCTGCTTCAGATAGCCGAGCATGAAGTCGATGTTCAGGCTGCGCTCGTGCGCCTCGTCGATGATCAGCGTGTCGTAGGCTTCCAGCAGCCGGTCGGTCTGCGTTTCGGCCAGCAGGATGCCGTCGGTCATCAGCTTGATCACGCTGCGCTCCGACAACTTGTCGGTGAAGCGCACCTTGAAGCCGACATGCTCGCCCAGCTCGCTGCCCAGCTCGTGGGCGATGCGCGTCGCCACCGAGCGCGCCGCCAGCCGCCGCGGCTGGGTGTGGCCGATGAGGCCGTGCACGCCGCGGCCGAGCGTCAGGCATATCTTCGGAATCTGCGTCGTCTTGCCCGAGCCGGTTTCGCCGCAGACGATCACCACCTGATGACGTTCGATGGCGTTGCGGATGTCGTCGAGTTTCTGGTTGACCGGCAAGTCGGCGTCGAACTGCGGCGTCGGCAAGTGCGCGCGGCGCGCGGCGGCTTTTTGCTGCGAGCGCTCGATCTGCGCCTCGAGCTGTGCGATCAGCCGGTCGGCCGGCTGGCCCTTCTGCCTGCGCGCCTCGATGTCGCGCAGGGTGCGCGCCAGCGGCCGGCGATCGCGGATCAGGCAGGAGTCGAGCGCGGACTTGAGACGGGCGGAAGGCGAAGCAGCAGTCATGGCAACAGGGGAAAAAAGATGATGAAACCGGCAATTATAGCATTGCCGGTTTGCTTCGCCCTGCCGGCGTCAGACTGCGCCGGCAGAATACTGCTGCACCGACTGACCGAGGTTGGCCATCAATTCGTCGAGGCGGTGAATCGCCTCGGCGATGGTGTGCACTTCGGTCGTCAGTGTGCGGGTCGACTCGCCGACCGCGGTGATGTCGCCGGCGAACTGGGTGAAGCCCTGATTCTGCCGTGCCTCGGCTTCGGAGACCTCGGTCAGCATATTGGCCAGCGCTTGCGTGCCGCGGATGATGCCGGTGAGCAATTCCTGTGCGCTGACGCTGTGGCTGCGGCCGTCGTGCATCTGCCGGCTGCCGTTCTGCATCGCCTCGATCGCCTGGCTGGTGCCGTCGACGATCATGCGGACTTTCTGCTCGACCCCCTCGGTGGCGTGCTGGGTCCGTTCGGCCAGCTTGCGCACTTCGTCGGCCACCACGGCGAAGCCGCGGCCGGTTTCGCCGGCGCGCGCCGCTTCGATCGCCGCATTGAGCGCCAGCAGATTGGTCTGGTCGGCGATGTCACGGATCAGCTGCACGATGCTGCTCACCTCGGCGCTGCGCTTGCCGAGCTCTTCGAGGCTCTGCGCTGCGTCGCCGATCACCTGGCTGGCCTGATTGAGCTGGTTGACCGCCTGTTCCATCGCGCTGCCGCCGCGATTGGCCTCCTGGCCGGCGGATTGCGCCAGGCTGGTGGCGTTTTGCGACTGCTCGGTGTTCTGGCTCGTCACCACCGCCATCTGCTGCGCCACCACCACCATGTCTTCGGCGCGGCCGCGCTGCTCCGACATGGTGCTGGCCATCTTGCGCGTGGCCTGGGCGATCTCGCGGCTGGCGCTCGAGGCCTGGCGGATCGAGCTGGTCACCTGCTCGAGCATGGCCTTGACCGCCAGGCTGGCTTCTTCCGCTTGGCTGCGCGCCTCGTCGAGGTGGGCGAAGCTCTTCACCTTGGCCCGGTCGTATGACAGCGCCAGCGCCAGCGTCATCAGGGTCAGGCCGGCGAGCGACTTGGCCTCCAGCTTCGGGATCAGGCGATGGTCGATCGGCACCGGCGGCAGCATGCCGGGCATGGCCGACAGCAGGAAAAACATGCCGATGGCGCCGAGCGCCAGCAGCGTCCACACGATGCCCGAGGCGCGGCCGCTGACGAAGATCGACGTCATCGGGATGGCGGCGAACCAGACGATGCTGGTGGAGAGGATGCCGCCGTTGACGTACACCATCCAGCACACCATGCAAAACATCGCCGCAATGACGAATTCGGCCGTGAAGCGCAGCGCGCCGCTCAGGCGCAGGATCAGCGGCCCGCACAATAGCGCCAGGCCGCCGCACAGGATGCCCCAGCCCATGGCCGGGTGATTGAGCTGGAAATATTCGATGGCGAACAGCGGGGCGATCACCCCGGCGAGCAGGGCGACGCCGACGACGGTGCGTGCCTTGATGGCCTGTTCATGCGATTGCCGGACTTTTTCCGGAATAAACCATTCGGTCAGGGTGTTAGCTGCCATGTGATGCCAGTTCTCCTCGTTGCGCCGGTCTGTTGCCGGTGTTGCGGTTTGCAATATCCCATTGGAATTCATTTTTGGTTTTTTGCGAATGTAAAACAAATGTTTGCTTGGTTCAACCGTGGCGACGGCTGTGCGCTGGCGTTTTGTTACGGGCGGGGTGCTGTAGCTTGTTTTTCCGAGTGTTTTGGCGACATTTTCTGATTCTGTTTGCCGTCGGCGTTTCTGGCTTGTCTGGGTTTGGTGTGTCAGGGTAGGGTGGCGGGCAGGTGGTCATTGTGATCACCAAAGGCGCGGGCCGGGGGTGCGATCAACACCCGGCGGCCCGCTAACCACACCAACTCGACTCAGGAGTTAGCATGGCTAACATCGATGTTAGTGCCATTGGCACGCCTGCAGCAATTTCCCCTTACGCTCAACAGCAGTTGTTCGCACTACTCTCCACCCTGATGGCGCCGCGCGATGCGGCGCAGCCCGATGGCCTGTGCCAGTTGATCGTCGACGGCAGTCTGCCGTGGACGGTGCTGCCGCGGGTCGACGGCGCTTCGTGGTGCTATCTGTCCAGGCCTGCCGTGGCGCAGCAGTACGGCAACTGCCTGTTGTTATCTGCAGCATGAGGGGATTCAACCGAGGGGCGGGGGCCGCAAGGCCCTCGTCGCAGATTGCCGGCAAGATTTTTGGCGGGACGGTTTGGGGCCGTCGCCTCCTTCGAGCTGGCGCAAGGCGTCGGCCGACGGCCCCAAACCGCCTCGTGCGCGTGGCCTCGTTGCGGGCGAAATGCCTGTTCAACACCGCCGCAGGCCTTGCCCGGAGAAGGTGGCAGCCGGGACCGACGCCTTGCGCAGCGTGAAGGAGGGCACGGCTGCCACCTGCTCCCCACCACGAAACCCTGAGCCAAGGCTCCCGTTGGCGTTTCCCGCGCGCTAAAAAGCCCGCCGGGCCTGGGGCCGGGCGGGCTGCGCTTGGCTGTGCAGCGATTTATTGCGCCGCTTGCAGTGCCGTCAGGGCGATGGTGTAGACGATGTCGTCGACCAGCGCGCCGCGCGACAGGTCGTTGACCGGCTTGCGCAGGCCTTGCAGCATCGGGCCGACGCTCACCACATTGGCCGAGCGTTGCACCGCCTTGTAGGTGGTGTTGCCGGTGTTGAGGTCCGGGAAGATGAACACCGTGGCGCGGCCGGCGACTTCGCTGCCCGGCGCCTTTTGCCGGCCGACGCTTTCCACCGAGGCGGCGTCGTATTGCATCGGGCCGTCGATGACCAGGTCGGGACGCTTTTCCCGCGCGATGCGCGTGGCTTCACGGACCTTCTCGACGTCGCTGCCGCTGCCGGAGCTGCCGGTCGAGTAGGAGATCATCGCCACACGCGGTTCGATGCCGAAGGCGCGTGCCGAGTCGGCCGACTGGATGGCGATGTCGGCGAGTTCTTCCGGCTTCGGATCGGGGTTGACCGCGCAGTCGCCGTAGACCAGCACCTGTTCCGGCATCAGCATGAAGAACACGCTCGATACCAGGCTGGCATTCGGTGCGGTCTTGATCAGCTGCAGTGCCGGACGGATGGTGTTGGCGGTGGTGTGCACCGCGCCGGAGACCAGGCCGTCGACTTCGTTGAGCGCCAGCATCATGGTGCCGAGCACGACATTGTCTTCCAGCTGTTGTTCGGCCATCGGCGCATTGAGGCCCTTGTTCTTGCGCAGTTCGACCATCGGCTCGATATAGCTGCCGCGGATCTGGTTCGGGTCGAGGATTTCCAGGCTGGCCGGCAGATTCACGCCGTTGTTGTCGGCAATGCGGCGGATTTCGCTCGGGTCGCCCAGCAGCACGCAGCGCGCGATGCCCTTTTCGTGGCAGATGGCGGCCGCCTGGATGGTGCGCGGCTCATTGCCTTCCGGCAGCACGATGCGCTTGTCGGCCTTGCGGGCCTTTTCGCGCAGCAGGTAGCGAAACGCCGGCGGCGGCATGTGGGTGACGTGCGGTTCGCCGACGAATTGCTTCAGCGTGCTCGAGTCGAGGGTTTCGGCGATGTGGTCGAGCACCCGTTCCATGCGCTCGATATCGTCTTCCGGCACCGCCTTGTCCATCTGGGTCAGGATGCTGCTGGTATCGAAGGTGCTTTGCGGGCACACCATCACCGGCAGATTGCTGTTGAACGCCTGATGGCACAGCTGCTGGATGCGCGCATCCGGTTGCGCGTCGCAGGTGAATACCAGGCCGGCGAGCGGTACGCCGTTCATGCTGGCCATTGCCGTGGCGAGGATGACGTCTTCACGGTCGCCGCTGGTGACGATCAGCGCGCCCGGCTTGAGCAGGTGCACGATGTTCGGCGCGGTGCGCAGCGTGACGACGATGCTGTTGACGCGCCGTTCGCGCATCTGGCCCGGGTGCATGATGGTGGCGTTGAGTCGCTTGGCGACGTCGAGGGTCCGCGGTGCGAGCAGGTCCGCTTTTTCCGCGATGACGCCGAGCAGCGGCAGCGATACGTCCTGGGCACCCTTGCTGGCTGCCAGCACTTGCGTGCGGATGGCGTCGGCCGTGCGGCCCTTGTTGTCGCGGTTGAGGATGATGCCGGCGAAATTGCCGTTGCTGCCGCCGAAGGCCTGCACGCTCATGTCGATCTGTTCGGCCAGCTCGCGGTCATCGAATGAACCTGCCGAACCGACCAGAATCGTGCGCGCTTCGAGGTTGCGTGCAATCTTGGTGTTCAGATATGTGGAGAACACATGCTTCTGGTCGGGAACCAGCCCCTCGACCACCACCACGTCGACGTTCTCGGCGGCTTGCCGATACAGGGCGACGATTTCTTCCATCAACTGGTCGACCTGCCCGAGACCCAGCAGCTTTTCCACCCGCTCCATCGGCAACGGGTCGGGGGCGTTGGTGTGGCAGATCGCCCGGGCGAAATGAGTCGACAACTCGGTATCCGGGTTGTTTCTGCCTTGCGCAATGGGCTTGACGAAACCGACCGACAGGCCGGCCTGCTCAAGTGCGCGAACCATGCCCAGGGAGACGGAGGTCAGTCCCGCGTCAAAGCCGATGGGCGCCAAAAAGAATGTATGCATGGTTTTTCTATCCTGGAAACCGGTCGCCGGGCGGTGCGCCGCTCGGTCCGGTACGGTCTTCAAAACTTAGCGGGTTGATCGCGCGGTACCGGCATGGGCCGGTACCGTCTTCGAGGCCGATGTCCCGAATGGCGGGGCAGCGGTACACGAACGACAAAACCCTTCTTTTAGGATGGTCTTGCTCCGCTTTTCTCCGGAGCGGGCCAAAGGTGCCGGCTTGCGTCGACACGGGCGAATGTTGCCATGCGTCATTATACCTTGTTCATGACGACGATTCTGCCGTGTTCTATGGCTCGAAGGTCGGTGCGGGGCGCGACGAGTGCCCTTTTTACGCCATGAATCCGTCGTGCGCTCGACATCTTGTGTCGCAATCGCGTCGTGATTGATGCATATCAAGCCGCGTTTCATGTTGTGTTGCACAAAAGATTCAATCCATTTCTTGTAGAATGGTTATTATTTTTTTTAAATATGGGTAATGATTTTTCATAAAGTCATGAAAATAAAGACGATGTGACACGCGGTTTTGTTCTAAATTTGTGAAAGTGCAAATTTTTTTTTGTTTTTATGCGGATAAACCGTTTTTTAGTACAAAAGGCCTTGCCCTTTGCGTGACGGCAGGCCAGAATGCAAGCCCGGTCACGAAGGCCGGGATGCTGTTTTTGTTCCGTAAGCTCGTTTTGGCGAGATTCGGCTGGTCTTATACTTCTTACCCTGGAGGTGTGGGAATAATGTCTGATCTGGCTTCTTTGCAGCGGCTCAAGCCGTCTGCCGCCCAGCTCCCCATCAATACCTATTTCGATCCTGCCATCCATCAGATGGAGCAGGCGCTGCTTTTTGCCGATGCCCCGGTCTATTACGGTCATGAACTGATGGTGCCGAACGAGGGTGACTATCACACCATCGAATGGCTCGATCACGGCAAGATGCTCAAGCGCGCCGCTGGCGAAGTGCGGCTATTATCCAATGTCTGCCGCCATCGCCAGGCCCGCATCTATGAAGGGCGCGGCAATGGCAACCACGTGGTGTGCAATCTGCACGGCTGGACCTACGACAATCAGGGCGCGCTGATCGGCGCGCCGCTGTTTCCGGAGACGCCTTGCCTGAACCTCGCGCAGACGCCGCTCACCTCCTGGCACGGGCTGTTGTTCGATGCCCGCCGTGATGTGCAGGCCGATCTGGCCCGCCTCGGCGTCGCCGAGTACATGGATTTTGCCGGGTTTGCCTATCACAGCACCCAGGTGACCGCGTACGACTTCAACTGGAAAACCTTCATCGAGGTGTACTCCGAGGATTACCACGTCGATCCGTTCCATCCCGGTCTGGGCAATTTCGTCAATTGCGCTGACCTCAAGTGGGAGTGGGGTGCCCAGTACCATGTTCAGTCGGTCGGCATCAAGAACAGCCTGGGCCGGCCGGGTTCCAAGGTCTATGGCGAATGGCACAAGGAAGTGCTGCGTCGCTATGAAGACAAGTGCCCGCAGTTTGGCGCGCTCTGGCTGACCTATTACCCGAATATCATGGTCGAGTGGTATCCGCACTCGCTGGTGATCAGCGTGGTGGTGCCACATTCGCCGGAATCCTGCACGGTCGTTACCGAGTTCTATTACCCGGAAGAAGTGGTGCTTTTCGAGCCCGAGTTCATCGCGGCCGAACAGGCGGCTTACTTCGAGACCGCCAAGGAGGACGACGAAATCTGTCTGCGCATGCACAAGGGGCGTCGCGCCTTGTGGCTGGATGGCCGCAGCGAAGTCGGACCTTATCAGTCGCCGACCGAGGAAGGCATGCAACATTTCCACGAATTTTACCGGCGCAAGATGGGGGATTCCCTGTTGGCTTGAGCTTCGTTTTGGGCGCACAATGAAAAGGCGTGGGTTTCCACGCCTTTTATTTTGCCCTCATGACAGCCCTTCAGCGCCTTGCCGTCCCGTTTTTGCTGTTGTTCGTTTCCTTATCCATGGCCTCGCCGTTGCGTTGGCCCCTTAATACTGGCAATCGGCAAGCGGTGAGCGCAGGCGTCTATGTTGACTCGGTCTCGCACATCCACCTCGGTTTGCCGGCAGGCTGGCGGGTGCGGGCGGAAACGATCAACGGCGTACGGCAGTTGCGCGTGGTGCCGCCTAAAGCCGATCAACGCGAGCGGGCGGCCATCGAGGTCATCATCCGCGTGCGTCCGTTGCGGCGTGGAGAGACCTTCTCCGGCATGGCGCAATCGCTGCGCCAACCGCTCGGTGACCGCGAGGCGGCCGAGGTGTTGCGCTATACGCCGCGCAGCAACCGCCTGTTGGCCGAATATCGCGAGGGGCGCTATGTGTCCAACCAGCTCTGGATCGTGCGTCACAATCTGAACATCTGGCAGCGCATCGACAAGACGCGTGTGCTCGAGGCGCGCTGCGCAGCCAATGCGTCCGAATACAAGACCTATCGCAAGAGTCTGGAAACCATTTGCTACTCCGCCGCCTACGTCAAATAGCCACAATAGAGTGTGGCGTGCGTCCCGGGCGTTACCCGGTTCTGTGTCAGAGGTGAAACGATCGGTACTTTCAAGCTAAACTGATGGTACAGGCACCTTATCTTTACAATCCGGGAGCAAAAGCATGATCTCGATCCGAGAACAAGAGTACGGGCTGGATGTCGCGCTCTTCAACGAATTTACCCTGTCCGACTTCAAGCTTTTCGAAGAGGCGCTGCTCAAACGGTCTGCTGAAATGGGCCGTCCGCATGTGCTGCTGGATCTGTCGGAACTCAAGGACTTCACCCTTGACATGGCGCTCGAAGAGTTGCGTTTCGTGCGTGCCCATGACGGCAGCTTCGGTCGGGTCGCAATTGTCGTCAGCGATGTATGGATCAAACTGGCTGCCCATTTGGCCGGTTTGCTGTCGCGCGGCCACTCGCAATATTTCGACAGCACCGAGGCTGCGCAGGCTTGGCTGATGGCGGCCTGAGCGCTCGCTCTTGTGCTTGATGGGGCCGGCAGCTTTGTGCTGCCGGCCTTTTTCATGACGGTCTGCTACTTGATTTTGTGCTTCAAGCCGCTACAGTAACGCCTTTCCTTCCTATCACAAGATACCGCCAATGTTGCCAAGTATTGCCAGCCGGATTGCCGTAGAACTCGATGTCAGGGAGGGCCAGGTCGCCGCCGCAGTCGATCTGCTCGATGGCGGCGCAACCGTGCCGTTCGTCGCCCGCTATCGCAAAGAGGCGACCGGCGGACTCGACGATACGCAATTGCGCCGGCTCGAAGAACGGTTGACCTATCTGCGTGAACTCGACGAGCGGCGCGATGCGATTCTGCGCTCGATTGCCGAGCAGCAAAAACTGACGCCGGAACTCGAGGCTGCCTTGTATGCGGCCGACAACAAGACGGCGCTGGAAGATCTCTATCTGCCGTACAAGCCGAAGCGCCGCACCCGCGCACAGATTGCGCGTGAAGCCGGCCTGGCGCCGCTGGCCGAAAGCTTGTTGGCCAACCCGGCGCTCGATCCCGATGCTGAGGCGCAAGCCTATGTCGATGCCGACAAGGGCGTGGCCGATGTGCGTGCCGCACTCGACGGTGCGCGCGCCATCCTGATCGAAACCTTTGCCGAAGATGCCGAGCTGCTTGGTGTGCTGCGCGAGAAACTCTGGCGCGAGGGTGAAATCGCTGCGACGGTGGTGGAGGGCAAGCAGGCCGGCGGCGAGAAATTCTCCGATTATTTCCAGCACCGCGAAGCGCTGCGCCAGGTGCCGTCGCATCGCGCGCTCGCCTTGCTGCGCGGCCGCAATGAAGGTGTGCTGCAGCTGGCGCTGAAATATCAACCCGACGAAACGCCGGCTACCGAACGCAGCAGCTACGAATTGCAGCTGGCCGAGCACTTCGGTATCGCCGAGCGCGGCCGCCCGGCCGACAAGTGGCTGCTTGATACGGTTCGCCTGTGCTGGCGCGCGCGTTTGTTCCTTTCTCTCGAGCTGGAACTGGTCGCCCGTCTCAAGGAAGCAGCCGAGGCCGAGGCGATTCGCGTTTTTACCGGCAATCTGCGCGATTTGCTGCTGGCGGCGCCGGCCGGACGCCGGGCTACGCTCGGCCTCGATCCGGGTTTGCGCACCGGGGTGAAAGTGGCTGTTGTCGATGACACTGGCAAATTGCTCGATACCGCCACGATTTACCCGCATGCACCGCGCAACGACTGGGACCGCTCCATCGCCACACTTGCCGTGCTGGCCGGCAAGTACAAGGTCGAACTGATCGCCATCGGCAACGGTACCGCCAGCCGGGAAACCGATAAGTTGGCGCAGGACCTGATCCGTCTGCATCCGGATCTCGCGCTGACCAGGGTCATGGTGTCGGAAGCGGGGGCCTCGGTGTACTCGGCATCCGAACTGGCCGCCAATGAATTTCCCGATCTCGACGTCAGTCTGCGAGGCGCGGTATCGATTGCCCGTCGTCTGCAGGATCCGCTTGCTGAACTGGTCAAGATCGAACCCAAGTCGATCGGCGTCGGCCAGTATCAGCACGATGTCCATCAGGGGCAGCTGGCGCGGGCGCTCGATGGCGTGGTTGAAGACTGTGTCAATGCCGTCGGTGTCGATGTCAATACTGCCTCCGCACCGCTGCTGACGCGTGTATCGGGGCTCAATACCACGCTGGCGGCGAATATCGTCGCCTACCGCGACGAGCACGGCGCATTCCGCAGTAGGACGAGCCTGAAGAATGTGCCGCGACTGGGAGACAAGACCTTCGAACAGGCGGCCGGCTTCTTGCGCATCATGGACGGCGACAATCCGCTCGACGCGTCGGCAGTGCATCCGGAAGCCTATCCTGTGGTGGAAAAGATCGTTGCCCGCAGTGGGCGCCAGGTTTCCACGCTGCTTGGCGATGGCACCTTCCTCAAGACGTTGCGGCCGGTTGAATTCGCCGATGACCGCTTTGGTCTGCCGACGGTGATGGATATCCTGCGCGAACTGGATAAGCCGGGGCGCGATCCGCGGCCGGAATTCCGTACCGCCGAATTCCGCGAAGGGGTGGAGAAGTTGTCCGACCTTTCTGCCGGTATGTTGCTTGAAGGCGTGGTGACCAATGTCACCAACTTCGGTGCCTTTGTCGATATCGGTGTCCATCAGGATGGGCTGGTGCATATCTCGGCGTTGGCCAAGCGCTATGTCGATGATCCGCGCAAGGTGGTCAAGGCAGGCGATGTGGTCAAGGTCAAGGTGCTGGAGGTCGATGTCCAGCGCAAGCGCATCGCCCTGACGATGCGCCTCGATGACGAGGTCGGCGCGACCCGGGGCGGGGCGAAGTCGCCGGTGGCGGGCAACCGCCCGGCGCGCTCGTCCGCGCCGGTTGCCGACACGGCCATGGCGGCGGCCTTCGCCCGTCTGCGAAAATGATCCTCGGCGGCCGATCGGCGTCTTGCGTGAAATATGCTTGACGCGGGTTGGTCGCCTCTGTATAGTTCGCTTTCTCCGCTGCAGCGACACCGCAGCACCGCTCTTTAACAGAACAGAACAACCGATAGGTGTGAGTGCCGGGTGAAACCGACACTTGCACTGCAAGAGACAGAAAACCCAAACGGGTTCTTTTGAAACTTGCGTGCCAGAAGTACGAAATAGCATAGAGATTGAACTGAAGAGTTTGATCCTGGCTCAGATTGAACGCT